>Ga0222715_10000039_pt1 | contig 138111 bp, 171 predicted proteins | sample C33_9DmetaG_FD_165056 | JGI IMG/M metagenome (GOLD analysis project Ga0222715, IMG submission 165056) | Estuarine water microbial communities from San Francisco Bay, California, United States - C33_9D | ecosystem: Environmental > Aquatic > Marine > Unclassified | place: USA: California...
CTTTAAAAATTGTGATTCTAATCTTGTGAAGGTAGCCATCTTTGGTGTGATAGCCTTTTCCAATGCCGCTTGTGCTTTCCAATTTATAGGAAATTGAAATGTTGTCTTTTCCTGCTTCTGCACCTGTCGTTTCTGCTCTTACCGTGTGGCGTGTTGCACACAAAGCCCAAGTGTTTTTCGTGAGCGTTGCGGTTTGAACGCCGTTTAACAAATTACCCACGATTACCGCCTCCCTTTGAGAAGCGAGATAAAGATAAGGGAACCTGCAAGAATGCCTCCGACCTTAGCGACTCCGTAAAATTGCGTTAGAAGGTTCATTTTTTGGATAATGTCCAAATTTTCATCCGAAAGGATGGACGAAACATAATCTTCTTGGGTTTCTTCGGGGTCTTCTAAAAAGAACATATACCCGTGATTGAATCCGCCCATAGGGAAGAATTTTCCGTGCTTGTTTTTGCCTGCTTTTCCTCGTCCTGATGCAAGCATCTTTGCCCCGATAACGGCCATTTCTGCCCAAACAACAACATTTACACCGGGAACGGCTAAAAGAGGCCATTGTGCAATATCCCAAACGAATTGAACAGTTTTTCCTGTGTTTCCCTTTTCTTGTTCTGCATCATATCCGTAGTGGGCCATGAATGTGTAAGATGTGTTTTTGGGGAATGAATCGTCAATGGTGATGATGCCTTCTGCATTCCCCGTTTCATCGGTGGAAATAACCCTTGACCAAATGTTGTTGAAAAGAGATTCTATGCCACCTGCTCCTTGAATCGCTCTTTCATTCACGCTTTCAATGAATTTAGAATCGCCCGACTCAAGCATCTTCAATTCGTCTTCCGTTAAAGAGTCCATAACGGCGTTGTATGAGGAAAGGTATTTCTCACTATTGAAATATTGCAGTTTCAATTCAACCCTGTCGCTTTTTCCATCGGTATTTACCTTCCATTTCAAAACAGAATTGGGAGGGATGGCGTCCCATTCATTCATACCGTCTGTCTTGCCCGTGAACGGGATTGGGGTTCCGTTGGGAGAGGTAATCTCAACAAGCGATTTAAAATTGGCTTTAGAACCTATTCCTGCCCATTCCCCATCAAGGGCAGGATTGCGGCCCGTTTGTGTCCAACCCATTTCTCATCCCTCATCTCTTCAAAATAGCGAGTCCGATGAGAGCAACGACTGAAACTGCAACAATTGTTCCGATACCTGCTAAGGTTTTTGCCGCACCACCGTAGCATTCTTCAAGTGCCTTTTGATATTCAGCACTTCCTTCTTCATAACCCATTTGTTTTACCTTTTCGGGGCATGAATTACCTGTCCAATTATCAACAACCTGCGTCCCCAAACCTGCTTCTCCTGCAACCGCATAATAGACCCCAACAACAGGGATTCCGACGGTTACGGCTCGCATAGCAATAGGAGAGTTTGCCGCCTTCGCAACGATTTTAGATGTGTTTTGGAAAGCCTTTCCACTTGCTTTAGCGGCGGCTTTAGAAGCGGCTTTAGCGGCGGCTTTTGCTCCTGCCTTAGCACCTGCCTTAGCACCTGCTTTCGCACCGACCTTTGCGCCTGCTTTTGCACCTGCACTTGCGGCAGAATTAAAAACACGGTTCTCATCCGACATGAAAGAGGAACCGATGGAAGGTTCGTCCCTGTAATGGTTTTCGGAATGAAGCGAAAGAGGGTTCAATGGATTGCTAAATCCTCTTCCGTCATATCGTGGAGCGGCCATGTCTTTTCCTTGTCGTTTTCGCTATTTAAAAACGATTAAACGATTTTCCAATAGGTTCGGGGAATGCCGACGACTGATACATTCGGAATCGCTCTCATCTTCGTCAAAAAATCATCCCATGAAATTGCGTATTGTTGGCCTTCAACGGTGATGGAAGGAAGCACCATGCCGTTCTTTTCCGTTCCGATTTTACGAACCCTTTCGTATTCTGCAAAAGGAACAATAACGAAGCCCTGTTTATACACGACTTCCCTCACATCTTCTAACGGAAGAGGTGGCCCATCGGTATTGTCCTCTTTCAAAAGAACGGAAATGTAAGAATCGGTTTTCGGTTCGTGGTTGCGAACATCATGTCCACATTTGGAACAAGCGGCGTAAAATCCCGTTTCGTCTTGTTTGTATTCCAAAGTCAAATTAAAATCTTCCTTCGCCACCGTCCACTTATCACGATAGCCTCCTTGCCGTGTGTCTTTCTCCCTGTTTTTGGAACAGTTTGGGCAGAAGAGAGCGACACATTTCCATGTGGAGTTTCCGCTTGAATAGGTGTGTTCTTGAAACACCGATTCCTTTGTTAAAAGGATTTCCTCATCACCGCAAATTTTGTGCGGTGCATTTGGAGCGAGCGTCTTCATTAAATTGGATTTAGATAAACACCTATAAATAGCGGAGATGATAAAAGAACGGTATGTTGTGCGGTAATTGTGGACAGGAAGGCCACAATAAACGGACTTGTCCGAATCTTAACGGCGAGGGGAGTTTAAGCAAAGGCCGTTCCGAAAAATTGCAACGGTATAACGAAGCGAAAGAAATCGTTGAAATGCTTTCCAACATGGACCTGTTTAATTGGATGAATTCGTCTAACCCCGTTGTTGCAGAAATGGTTCGTCGGCTTGCCGAGATTAGAAGCGAATTGGAAGATTCTTCGCTTCGTGAGAAACTTGATATGATGATTAAGCGAGAAAACTTGGAACAATTTGATGTTGGCGTAAAGATTGTTGAAGGCGAATCTGTTTAGTTATAAATAAGCGTAAGTGCGATAAAATAACCAAGTGAATTCGCATGGCAGGAACCCGAAAAAATATGTGGAGGAATCCTGTTTTTGAAGAGATGCGGGAACGGGCTTTAGGCTCTCACGAAATTCCTTTTCTGCTTACAGGACGCTACAAAAATGTTCCATCTTCGGTGAAGATTTCTGCCGTTCTAAAGCGTGATGAGCGTTTCAAGCAGGTCGGACTTCATTTTTGTGCAGGGTTGGAGAATAAAAAAAGCCACAAGGTCATTGTTTTTGGTCGTGCTGATACGGAATATGAGGCGCACCCACCATTTAGAGCGATTAAGGAATAGTCGAGTTTCATATACCTGTTTTTTCCATCGTGGAACGAATCAGGGGTTTAAGTCATGGACAAACAAGACGAAACAATTGACGTGCGTGTGAAAAACGACGCCTGCGTTGAATGCGGCGGAAAGGATTTTCAAGAAGAAACGGACGGCCACTTTTCATGTATTGATTGTGGATTGGTTCGTGATAATACGGTCTTTGATTACGGCCCCGATTGGCGCAAGTTTAGCAACGGAGAAGGGGCAGAAAACGAGCGACACGGGCCTGCAAAAGATATTTTCCAACACGATTACGGCATCACCACCGAAATTGCTCCAACCCGAACCGACGGCACAGGAGCAACCATGAATTCCACTTCAAATTCCCGTTGGAATCGTCTTCGTCGTCTTGATAACAAGGGAAGGATTCGGAATGCGACGGAACGCAACCTTGTTACGGCTCTTTCAGAATTGAAACGAATTGCTTCTTCCATGCACTTTCCAAAGCCCGTTGCTCAAGATGCGGCTTATATTTACCGAAAGGCGGTTGAGCAAAAACTTATTCGTGGCCGTTCCATTGAAGGCGTTGTTGCCGCTTCTCTTTATGCGGCTTGCCGTATGCACAACAATCCGAGAACATTGGACGACATTGGGAAGCATTCTCGCACGGGACGAAAGGAAATTGGTCGCACTTATCGCTTCCTTCGCCGTCAATTGGGATTGACGATTGGTTTGGCTTCTCCCGATGAATACATTCCTCGCTTCTGCGACCAATTGCAGGTCGGCTTGAAGGTTCAATCCCAAGCACAACGAATCCTTGAAGAAGTCGGTTCCGAGGCTATGGTGAGCCGTGGCCCCACAGGAATTGCCGCCGCTTCCATTTACCTTGCAGGGATGCTTCTTGATTCAACCCGAACCCAAAGGGAAGTCGCCGCCGTCGCAGGTGTTACGGAAGTCACCATTCGCAACCGCTTCAAAGAATTGTGTGATGTTTTGAAACTCAACCCCGATAATCCGAAAGAGGCTTTGCCGCAAAAAGAGGATTAAATAGGTGTTGGGAGAAATAGATAACAGGTGAAACGAATGGTCGTTAAAGTCGTTGCAAACAAAGGCGTTGAATACAAAGAATATAAGAAAGACGGCAAGCACCGTATTTATTTCAAAGATTCCCAAGGTCAAAACCGCCCTGTTGAAATTGGAAACTACGATTTGATTGAAGGTCGTTTCTTTTCGGACAGGAAGTTTAGTGGTCCCCATTGGGACATTGTTGAAAGTGCTGATGATGCACGGGCTTTAATCGTGATTGGGGGCGAGCGACAAGTGTTTGTCGGCCCCCGTTCAACCACCAACGATGCCGCCCCCAATTCCTCTTCCCGAAGGGCAGGAAACGATACGCAAAGCAGAATTACGCTTGGAATGTGCATTAACAATGCAACCTCCGTCGTGATTTCAAGGATGAGCAACAACCCTGTTAATTCGTTCCACATGAACAATGAAGCGGTTGTTCGTCAAATCTTTGACCTCGCAGAAGAGATGTTCGCTGAATACAAAAACCGCTTTGATTGATATGGAAGGTGCAGGTTCTCCCGTCTATTGGCTTGGGACGAAGACCCGTTTTGCCTCCATGCTTTACCAAAACGGCCACCTTACCTTTCGGTGGGAAACGAGCCGAGAGGCTATGGAGAAAATTTGGGAAGGTTGCATTCTTTATCCGAATGAACCGATTGCTGATTTAGAAGAACAACAAGGGATTACAGGATTCCAATTGAAAAATCTAATTTTCAATTGCAGAATTGTTCTTCAATAAAGCGTTGATTTCATTTTTAATGGGGTTTTCGTTTCGGTTTTTTAGGATGAATCGGATAAAAGCAGTTTTAATTTTCAACATGAATAGAAGTCTTTATTAAGTGTCGCAGATGTGGTGTAATCATGGCAAGCAAGCGTCATGTCGGACAGAAGCACACCCCGCTTGTGCGGGCATCAATCATTGGGTTCTTGAATTCGGTGGAATACGCCACACAAGAAGAAATTGGAAAGCACTTGGAGCGGGATAATTCACTTCCTTTGTCCAAGCGTGAACGCCGTCGGGTTGGATTCAGCGTTTTGAAGATGCCTGCCTTCATCAAGACGAAGACCATTGGTGAAAAGGACGAAAACAATCAAGCAATCGTGTTGTGGAAGAACAATTCCGAATGGAGAGATTGGCGAGAAGAATACGCCCTTCGTGGATGAAGTCATAGATTTAAATAGGTGTTCCTCACAAATAAAAACAAGGGTTGTTTGCTATGAACGGTAATCAAGATGAAGGGGTCGCACAAGACCTCAAGATGTTTGCAGGACGAAAGAAGGCGTATGCGGTGCTTCCTTATCAAGCACGGCTCATCATTGAATTTTTAGCAGATGGTGTGGAGCGCAAAGAAAGCGAAATCATGGACAAGATTCGTGAAGGGTGGGGCCGTGATTCACTTGATAGAGGGCGAATCACCCACTTCTGCCGATGTGCAAAGGACGAGAAGGGACGACACATTTTTGCCGTGTTCGGCAACCGTCCCCGAAATATCCAATACATCAGTCGCCGTGACCGTTGATTAGAAAAGGTCTTTATCCTCTTCGTTCACGGACAGGTCTTCCCCTTGTGGTTGTGCGAGAAGGAATTGGACTCTTCGCTTCGGAGCGTTTTTCATTTCGCCCGATTTCATCATTCGCTCAATTCCATCGGTGATGGTTTGGTCAATCTCTTCCATGACGGATTTGATGTTTTCAAACGGGCCGAGCCAAGCGAATTCATAGGTGATTACGGTTTTGTTGTCGGGCATTTGATACACTTGTCTTCGGAGCGTGTCGTTGCAACGGAAACTCATCGTCACCATTTTCAACAATTGATTCATGGGACAAGTTTCCAAAAGAGCAAATTCTTCGGAGAAAAACATCATGTGGAATCCGTCAGGAATTGTTCCATCCTCTTCCATTTGCTTAAGTGCTTCATCCAATCCAACGCTTTCGGTCATTGTTCCACCTCCACTTCACGCCAATTTTTACAAATATCAAGCATGGCCTTGAAGGTCGGCTTCATGCCTGCAATATCAATTTTCTGTTCTTGCTCTTGAACCGTTCCGTCGGGGAAATGGAAGCGGGTTTTTTGAAGGTAATAACCCGATTTAAGGATGGAAGAAATCAATGCTCTTCCTTGATTGGCGTTATCGTCGCTATCCAAAAGAATGCGTGTTTGCTCATCGGCTTGCCCAATCAATTCGTTGGTGAATTGTTGAATGAGTTTAGCGTATTCTTCGGGTTGCGTTTGGAGCAGATTGAGGATATTCTCCCTTTCCACATTCATAATCTCGCTTAGTTTCTCGACCAATTGCCCCGAAGTGAGAACGGAAAGACGAAGTGGGGGGGTTAAAACCGTGAAATAACAAAGGAAAAGAGAATCAATGTCGTTTTCTCCCATGTCCACATCAGCGAACATAATCACATCGGCGTTTTTATTCATAGCAAGTTTTACACTTCTAATTCCTTTCATGCACATTCACCACACTTGTAAAATCGTCCTTGTTCTGCAATATCAAACTTGTTTTTGCATTCGGAGCATATTCGGTATCTCCATCGGAGAAGAAGAACAGGGACGCTCCATCCTCGCTCTTTGTCCATCACATCTTCTTGGATTAAAACCCCATCGTGGAGGAATTTATCCATAGCAGAAGGATGCACATTTCTTCATTGTCCGACTATGTAGTTAAGGCTTCGTGTTTAAATAGTCGTTGAGATAAGAAAATCACATGGCGGTTCCCGTTCCATTTGAGGGCGACCTCATGCACATTTTGGGAGATTATTATGCTCACGGCGAATTTGGCGTTGTTTTCAAAGCAAAAGGATATGGAAATAGGCTTGTTAAAGTCGTCAATCTTGATGCTGAAAACGATGAAAATCTTGTGAATGCTTCGCAATTGGAAATGTTTCAAGCGATTTTAGATATGGGTGAGTTTGAAGGCGTTCCTAAAATCTATTATGTTTTGGAAACCGAAGTGGATGATATGGTGAGGAAACACATTGAAGCGGTTTTAAACCGTTCCAACCAATACGAAGCAAGTCGTGTTCTTGGTTTGGAAACGGGCGATACGATTGGTGTGTGGATGATGGATGAATTGCAAAACATCGGCGTTGATGAGGAATTAAGTTTGAAGAGGAATGCTGAATTGGTTGCTCTTGCGGCGGCAAAGATTTGGAACACCTATCAATTTTTCGTCACGGATTTATCGGACAAGAATTACGGTCAATTGGATGATGGAACCTTTGTTATCTTTGACCCAATTCCTTCTCCCGATGTTCCCTCTTCCCTGTATTTTACCGACAATGAAGAAGAAATCGCTCAATGGTTTTACGAAAATGAAGTGTGGGTAGGGGGACAACCTGCTTCAAAACTGTAATCAACGATTAAATACCTGTTTTTCCGATTGCTAATCGGTGATAGCCGATGGCGGCAAACAATAACGATGAGCGTGTAGCAATTGACCCTTTGAAATCAGCAATCAATTCCTTGAGGAAAGGACACTATCGGGAGTCATTTGGTGGCGTAAATCCGACAGGGGCTTCGGCTTGGATGATTAACGAAAAGGGAGAAAAGACCCTTGTTGGAAAGTGCCTTCGCCAAGTTTGGTATTCCAAAAAGCGTGTTCCTCGCACAAATACGGCAACGGACGATAATCAATTCGTCTTTATGATGGGAAACGCAGGCGAAGACGGACTTCAAAAGGCGTGGGAGAATGGAGGCATTCTCCTTGAATCAAACGCTAAAATGGTTCATAATCTTGCAAAGAATCCCGAAACAGATGAAGAGATTCGCATGAGCGGCGAAGTGGACGCAATCCTTCGTTGGTCGGAATATCGTGAAGACGATAACGGAGAAGAAAGAGTTTTCATTGACCCGACCCGTGCAATCGGTATTGAAGTTAAAACGAAATACGGCCATTTCGGAAAGGTTCAAATCATGGGAAGCCGTGATTCAGTTTATGAAAACGGTTTTCCTCAAATTGAACACTTGATGCAAACGGGACTTTATCTCGCTTCAAGAAAGCGTTTTGAGCGATTCCATAATGTTGAGATTCCTTATTTCGTTATCACCTATGTTCTCCGTGATAATGGCGTTCACAAGTCGTTCCGTGTTGAATTGTCTGACGGATATGATGGACGAATTATCGTTAAGGACATGGAAGGAAACGAATTAGAACCGAGAGCAGAATTGGCTCTTGATTGGGGACAAACGCCTCAAAAGATTGAATTAACCATTGATATGATGCGTGAGCGTTATTATCAACAATTGGAAAATCTCAAGTCGGACACACCTCCACCAAGAGAGTTTGACCTCCGATATTCGGACGAAAAGGCTGAACGATTGTTTGATGCAGGTCTTATGTCCAAGACCAAGAAGGCAAAGCACGAAAAAGACCCGTTGGACAATGTTGGCGATTGGAATTGTTCGTATTGCGATTGGAAAGATGCTTGCTATCCACAAGGAATCTTTACCGTTGATGTGGAAAATGGCGTTCTCACCGTTGATGAGGCTTTGGAAAGATATGGAATAGGAGCAGGCGACGGTTGGGTAAAAGGTGAAGGAAATGTTGCAGATAGTTAAGAAAGGTTTTATTCGCTTCATGGAAGCGGTGCTTGCGCTTCACGGAATCTTCCATGTGATTGAATTCGGCTCGGCCATGCTTGAAGAAGCATACATCACGGCAACCCTCGCCGCTCTCGGAGCCTCTTCTATGCTATACGCAACCTATTTCATGGAAGGGCATATTCATCATCACGGACACCATCATTCGCACGATGATAATCAATAGATTACCTTCGCTTCCATGAGATAGCCACCTGCAATCAGTCCCGAAAGAAGGACGATAGAAGGCCCAAGCGTCATTCCAATAGGAGTGGATTCGCCTTTGATGATGTAAGGGATGGAATGAGCAGTTTCAAGGACGCCGACACCCATTAACGCCAAAGCAAGCGTGTAGCCAATGATGTGAATTGGCTTTTTCTCCGTCTTGTAAAAGAGCGCAGGATAATTCTTCATGGAGAAGAATGGTCTTTCTTGCTATTTAATATCAAACAACGATACCGACAACAACGGTAATGTCGTCCATCTTGCCGCCATACCATCCCTGCTTTCGTTGAATGGCTCCTTGTTTCAATGCACGGTCACTAAAAGGAACCCAATTGTCGTGTTGTCCTGCCTCATCGTGAGCCAATTCAGCCAATTCCCGTGCAATCGCACCGGGCGATTCTCCCATGTTATCACGAACACAAGTCGCCAAATCCTTTTCCCACACATTATCAAAGAGTCCATCGGAGCCTGCGACAATAATATCGCCTTCCATGACCTTGAAAGAATACCTTTCAGCATCACCCGCACGGTCATTACCGTGTGTGTAATATCGCCCATCTCGGCCTTGAACCTTCCCCAATTGGTAAGGGAAATTAAAACCGTGTTGTTGTTCATCGGTCTTGAAAACGACTTCGCCCTTTCTAAAAATCATAAAACCCGAATCGCCAAGATTGGCTATGTTGAAATTACCTCGCTCATCAAGCGTTCCAACGGTGGCGGTGCAAGAACCTGTTTGCTCAACCTTCTCGTAAGCAATATCAAGTGCTTCAACAGGGTCACGGATGCCCGATTCAATGGCTTCCATTGTGTATTGCATCAAATCTTCTGCAAAGTCCTTCGGGTTGATTTTTTGTCTTGCCCACCCACCGACACCATCAGCAACACCAATTGCTGAAAGGGAAGGAGTCGTGTAAAAGAATGCGTCCTCACCGCCCCGATAAGCCTTTTCGGGATGAGGAATGTATGCAACCGCAGAATAAATCTCCATGATTCCTATTTGGGGAATCACATATTTAAATCATTCGGACGATTCATCGGGAAGGTATGCGGCCAAATGTTCGGCCACTTCAACGCCCTTTTCGTGAATAACAGAAGGTTCTGCATACAATTCTTGATAGACGGTTTTAATGGCTTCCAATGACTCCTTGCTTAACTCGGTCATGGAATGGGATTGTCCCATCATCTATTTAATCATTCATCCCCTTCGTCCCATTCTTCTTCTTCGGGAACCTCTATGCGGATAACACAATCGCTTTCTTCACGGCATCCTTCACAGTCGCAAACGCTTTCTCGGAAAAGCAACCAATGTTGGTTAATGTCTTCATCTCCTAATCCAATATCACGCATTTCTTTGTGAAAGGCTCGGTATAGACTGATGTAAGATTGCATCTTCGTAGCCCAAAAGGGGTCAATCGTCATGTGAGAATAATTGAATCATTTCCTATTTATAACCTGCCTCCTTTGATTCATATAGGTGTTTTAACCATGTGGAGTCATGGGCTTCGTTGCTATTCGTGTTCACGGGAAGACTTTCCCGCACCGAAGAAACCTCATTGATGATTACGGGTTGGAATATGACTTCCGTAAGAAGGACTTCAAGGGAGCGTTTAATTCCACAAGCCAACGAATTGAAAAATTGAAGGTTTTCTGTTCTAAAAACCGCCTTCTCATGGAGATTGATGGGGAAGAAGTCGTTGCCGAAGAGAAGAAGAAAAAGGTTCAAACTATCACGAAAGAGGATTTGGAAGACATTGATGAGTTTAACCTCTCTCAATGGTTGCCGATTCTTGAACAGGTTGCCGAAGAAAAAGGTGTCGGAACGATGGGGGAACGACCCCTCACACCGATTAAGGAAGGCATTGGTTTTTCTCAAGAAGACATTTCGGAAAAGACTCCTTATTCGGAGGATTGGGACATTTTATCCAAAGAAACGAAATTCCACCCACTTCGTCCGATTCAAAAACAAGTCATGGACAAGATTCAAACGGCTATTGATGAAGGCTATGAAAACATTATTGTTGAATGCCCTGTCGGAAGTGGGAAGTCTGCTATTGCAAAAACGATTCCGCAAAATTATGCGAGTCCCGCATACATCGTAACTCATCTCAAAGGACTTCAAGCGCAATATCTCAAAGAAATGCCTTATATGTCGTCCATCATGGGCCGAGGAAACTATGACTGTATGCTTGATGTTGAAGCAGGTTTAGATGATTTGAATGCGGCTCAAGAGGCTTTGGAATCCGTCGGGACGACTTCACCCGGTTCATGTTCTGCCGCCCTCGCTCCGTGCAAATTCACAAAAGGGTTCAAGTGTTCTTTTATGAATCCTGTATCGCCTATGGGAGAATGGGATTTCGGGGTTCCAACCGATAAACTGTGTTCCTATTTCGCCTCGCTCACAAAGGCTCAAAACTCCATGTATTTCGTCGGCAATACGGCTTACCTCATGGCTATGAATCAAAGCGGAAAGATTCTCAAAGAGCGTCCTTTCCTCATCGTGGACGAAGCGCATCAATTGGCGAACAACATGATGAGTTTCTTTTCGCTCAATATTACACAAAGGGTGTTGGAACGGTTATTTCGTGTTCCATCGGCTAATGAAGTGGCGAAAGAGAAAAGCGAAATGAAGAAAACGGCCATGATGAAGCAACGGGAAAAAATCACGAAACGGTTTGATTCCTCGGACGCATCCCCTTGTTTTGGGATTCCCAAAATCCCTTCGGTGGGGCTACATACCACAAGCGAACAAAGGAAACTTGGTTTGCAGACTTTGGGACGGTATCTGTTTGCGCTTCACGAAGCGATTAAGGCAAAGATTAAGGACAAAGACCCACACACGAAATACGATAAGCGAGAGTTAAGTTATGCAAACAATTTTGCGCTCAAAATCATGGGCTTGCTCGGTTCAATTTCGGCTTCGTGGGAAAATTGGGTGTATCAATTGGATGATAAGGAAGAATTCCCGTCGTGGCTTTCCTTCAAACCGCTTGATGTGTCGCCCTATGCCGAAAAACTGCTTCTTAATCTTGGACAACGAAGGATTTTCCTTAGCGGAACGATTCTTGACTATGAGATTTTCAGCAAGGAATTGGGGTTGAAGCAAGAGAACACCTGTTTCATCAAAGTGGATTATTCACCGTTTGAAGAGAAAAACCGTCCTGTGTTTTCATCCATTCACGGAGGAAAACTTTCTAAGGCAGGCATGGGAGAGGATTCTTTCAAGAAAACGGCTGATGCAATCGCTGAAATCGCTGAAAAATACCCCGACCAAAAAGGACTTATTCTTCCCTTTACGGATGCTATTGAAGCAGGCGTCGTTGAAGCCCTTCAACAACACCACCCTATCGTCCATGCCCGAATAAGGCAACATTCCAAAGACCCAAGAGAACGGGACGCCGTGTTTAAGGAGTTTGAAGAAGAGAAGAACAATGAGATTTTGATTTCAACCTATGCGAATCAAGGCTTTGACGGGAAAATGGTTGGGTTCACCATCGTTCCTAAAGTCCCCTTCGGCCCACTTGGAGATATTCAAGTGAAGACAAAGGCTGAAACGAATCCGAAGTGGTATGCCTTAATGACGGCGGTTGAATTGGCTCAAATGTGTGGCCGTTGTGTGCGAAGCGATTCCGATATTGGACACACTTACATCATTGACCCGTCGTTTTGGTTCCACTTTGAGCGAGGAATTAAATATCCCCTTGCTAAACTATTACCAACATACCTCTCCAAGTCAATCTTGCAGAACCGATACAACAAATAGGAAGTGATGAAGTGATGGATAAGCCTTTGAAAATCGGCATTTGTGGAAGAATGGCTTCGGGGAAGACAACGCTCGCTCAAGAAATTGTTCAAGCAAGCAGAAATGCGGAAATCCTTTCTTTAGCAGGAGAAGTGAAAAATGTAGCGAAGCGAATCTTCGGCATGGTTGAAAAAGACCGTCCACTTCTTCAACAAATCGGCATGAAGATGAGGGAAATTGAAGAAGATGTTTGGCTTAACTTTTTGCTAAGGCGGGCCGATGAATCCGATGCTAAAATTGTCGTCGTTGATGATGTGCGATTTATCAACGAAGTGGACAAGATGAGGGCGGCAGGATTTGTTATGATAAAGATTAACATTGACGAAGACCTTCAATTAAACAGGCTTAAATCCACTTACGGAGAGGATTGGGAATCTCATTGGGAAAACAGAAACAATCCAAGCGAACAACAAGTGGATTTGGTTCCCGATTGGTGGTTTGACTTCATCGTTTCCGCAGAAGAAATTGAGTCGGGTTGGGAATTGCCTCGCTTGTTTAAGATTTGACGGGCCATCCGTCAAAAACAACGAATGAGCCGTCCTTCCTTGCTCCGTAATTTCCACTATGAAGGTCGTGCATATCATATCCTTTGCTTCTCGCCCAAGATTTCACATCGTCCATGCCTTCTCTTCTTTCTAAACGCCAATCATCACTTTCGTCCAAATCGCCAACCGTCGGCAATCGCTCCATAATCCAAAGGGCAATCGGTTCGCCCTCCTTCAATTTGCTATGGCTTTTTTCAGCCTTTTCGTTCACGATTTTAACCAAATCTTCGGTTGCCGTTCCTTCGTTGTAGTGGTAAATATCAACCCATCGGGAATTGATAGGTTCGCCTTCTAATTTATCAATGAAAATGTCTTCAATGAAGTCGGCTTGGTCTTTGTTAATGTCTTGTCCGAGGAATTTGTGATTCAATCTCACGATTTTAAGCATTTTGTCTTTGTTTAAAGCATAAACGGAACCTGCCGCCCCTGCATCAATGTAATCGCCAATAATGGCCTCGGACTCGGCAACGAATTGAACAATGTCTTCTCGTTCTTCGGCTTGATGCCAATTGCGAATGTAATCGCCCCTATCAATTTGATTCTCATAATCATCAATTCGGTATTCTCCGAAAGCCTGTTCAAACCCGTAATACAGATTTTTCAATTGATTATTTGGAGAGTTTTTCCATTCTTTCTTAATCGGCCACGGAGAAACACCGGGGTCAAACCAACAAACGCTTCCATCGGCCCTAAACCCGTAGTTTCCTTTGTTTTTCGTATCACGAACAACCATGTTGTGTTCCAAACACCATTTGTTCAATTCTTCGTGAGGATTTCCGTCAATTCTTTGTCCGACTCTTTCAAGCCTTTCAATGACCCACATTCCAATTCGTGTGCCGGGAAAAAATCCGTTTGCGACGGTAAAACCGTTCATAAATTCGTTGTATTTGATTCTGTCCCACCTGTATTTTTGAAAAGAAGCGGTAATGTCGTCAAGAAGGTCTTGGGTGATTTCTCCCGATGTAAAGGAATATGTTTTTGGAAGCGTTGAAGTGTATGGTTTTCCTTCAAGCGTCATTTCAGCCAATTTCTCAAACATAATCGCTTGAAACTCGTTAAGGGCGATTCCACCATCCCAATCATCAAGAGAAAAATTTCTTTGCGAATCACCAAGATAAGAGATTTCCAATTTTTCTCCTGCCCCGTATTTGTAATCAATCAAACGGGCGATTTTGATAACCTTTTGGTCGTCGCCTTCCACCAAAAAAGCAGAACCACAAGCACCCGAACCGAGATACCTTCCAATCAAAATCGGTTCATCGGACACTTAGCCTTCACCTCTTCCAAAGATGAGGCTTTTCAAAGTCGGCTCCGAATCCTTCAACGGTTAATCCTTTCATTTTGGAAAGAATCCCTGTTCGGTGGAGGATGAAAACACCAACAAGAGCAATTCCAACAGATAGAATGGGGGAGGAACGAACACCTTCGGCCTTCATGTGCTTTGTCGGAGAAGCCTTAACGGTCTTTCCTCCTTGTGGGCCTTCAATATCAATGATTCCCATGTAGCCCATTTTACCGAGCGATTCTTGGAATGCGAACCAATCAACACCTGCTTCGTTTTGAAGCGAACCGTCGGCGGCGTTCTTGTTATACCCGTTCTTTTCGGAAATCGCCATGATTTGTTCCCTCGTCATGTTTGGGTGGGAATCTTGCATGGCCTTAATCAAAGTTTCACGATTTGGGAAAATCAAAACACGGCAACGGTTGTGGATTTCTTTTCCTTGTTGGTGGGGATAAACCACGAATTGCACAACATATTCGTCGTTATCACGGCTTCGGATAAATTCTCCCAAAATGTCGGTTGAAGAGAAATATTGGCGACCTGTGTAAATTTTGCCGTCCTTTAGTGGGTGGCCGTGAATCGTCCACTTTCTTTGAGAAGCGTTGAAACCTTTCTTCCTTCCATCTTCCTTCGTTTTAGAATTGGGGTCAATTTCAATGCGGGATTCGTCGCCGTAAGAAGCATCACCAAGATGATATTCGCCGTTCACATCATACACATAACTCATCCATTCACGGTGAAGGTGGGTTTCATCGGAATAGGTTTTCATCTCTTCAATGGCCTCTTGAGAGAATTTATTCCATTCCTGCATGAATGGCTTCGCTGACGACATAAGAATAAATTATCCCTCTCGCTATTTAAAAAGTTTCAATAGGAAACGGAATCATCGGAAACAATAAACATACGCATTTCCCTTAGCAAGTTTCTTGCTTGGTCGGTGGGGTTCACGATTTTGAATTCGGTTTTGGTTCGGTTGGAAACGGAAATACCCAAAGCCGATAGCAATTGAATGGCTCCGTCTAAGGTTCGCTCCACGACGACTTCTCTTCCGTTTTGATAAATGCCGCTAAAGAAGGGCGTGACTTCAATCCATTCGTTTGTGATTGGGTCGCTTTCGCCGTAATAAGCAGTTTCGCCTGTTTCCCAATTCACATATTTGCGTCCGTATTTTTGTTTCAATTGAACGCCTTTTTGGACTTCATATCCCGTTTCATCGGGTGCGGTTTCTGTTTGAGAGGGATATTCATCTTCCATTTCGTCTTGTCCTTCTTCGTCTTCTTCTCCGAACAATTCATCAAGAACGCCTTGTTTAAAGTCCTCATATTCTTCTTCGGGAAGCCCTTCCTCTTCAAACATTTCACGAATCATTTCCTCTAATTCTTGTGCGGCGTCTGCGGCTTCTTGTGCTTCATCTGCTTCATTTTGGGCTTCTTGGGCCTTTTCTTGAGCAGATTCATTACCGATTTCATCTGCAATTTCCTGTGCCTTTTCTGCCGCTTCCTTTGCTTTATCGGCGGCTTCTTGGGCATCCACGGCTTCTGCCTTTTCACGGGCTTCGTTTGCTTCTTGATTTGCATCTTTGGCTTCTTGGACGGCTTCATCTAATTGTTGTTCAAGAGAAGGTTCACCTTCTCCTTCTTCATCTCCTTCTCCATCACCTTCTCCATCACCTTCTCCATCACCTTCTCCATCTCCTTCTCCATCACCTTCTCCATCACCTTCTCCTTCTCCTTCTCCATCACCTTCTCCATCACCTTCTCCATCACCGTCCCCTTGACCGTCCCCTTGACCGTCCCCTTGACCTTCTCCTTGACCTTGACCCGAACCTTGTCCTTCTCCTTGACCTTGACCGTCCCCTTGACCGTCCCCTTGACCTTCACCTTGTCCTTCACCCTGCCCTTGTCCTTGACCGCCTTCTCCTGATTCTGTGGGTGCGCCCCCTTCTCCATCACCCATTCCGCCGCCTTGACCTTCTTCTTGAGCAGGATTTCCACCCTTCATTTTTTCAGCCAATTCCTTCATTTTGTCCTTTCTGTCTTCGGGAAGTTTGCTTCCTGCATCTCTTCCTTTTTGATAACCGTCGCCTTCTCTTTCCTTTCCTGTATCGGATTGACCATCATTTTGTCCTTCTCCTTCTTCTTCTTGACCGTCCCCTTGACCGTCCTCTTGACCGTCCTCTTGACCGTCGCCTTGACCTTCACCCTGTCCTTCTCCTTGACTGTCGCCATCACCCTCTCCTTCTCCACCTTCTCCGCCTTCACCTTGACCGCCTTCTTGACCTTCTTGTTGTCCACCTCCGCCACCACGACCCCTTCCCATCGGAAGTTTATCGTCGTCAAAATCGGTTTGGCCCATACCCACCTGTCGTCCCGAAGCGTCGGAAGAACCCGTTTTGTATTTGATGTAAAGAATATCGTCTTCGTCAAGGGTAACACTAATGTATGGGAATCCTTGGAGTTTGGAAGCCCACCATTTGTTCACGCTTGCAGAAGCGTATGAATCAAGGGTTGTGTATGTTTGCTCTATGGCGTTTGGGGCGATTGCGTTTTCAATCGTCATTCCCGTCATTATACGATATAGCGCATCAATCGTGCTTTCAATCTCGCCCAATCCTTCGATTTCGTGATAAACGATTTTAACGAATCCTTGTGGGCGGTTTGGAGAATAGCGAATTTCGCCCGATTCCAAGTTAATCCACGCGAGAAGATTAGCCATGTTTCGTCATTATCGGTTTTGTTATTTAAACCTGTTTTCAACCTATAAATAGGTGTAGCAACAACCTAATGTTGTCCGAGCAACAAAACGGACGACAAGCAAACAAGGTGAAAAAAATGAGCGAAAACATGAACGAAATCGAAGCATTCCTCGCAGAAGTGGCCGAAAACGCACCGTCGGGCGGAACGACGGTTTATCCGAACCGTGACCGCATCAAGCCCGAATTCGACACCCTCCACACGGGCTACATCGTTGAGTCTTTCAAGGCAGGTATCGAGGGCGAATACGGTGAGTCCACCGTCGTCAATATGATTGATACCAACAACGGTGGTCGCCGTGTCGCCATGTGGCTCGGTGGCTTTGAGCAATCCCACTTCGCCCAATTCGTTGAGGGTTGTGCCGCCAACGGCCAAGACCTCCCCCTCCAAGTGTCCTTCCTGCGACACAAGGTTCAAGGCAAGAACGACCGCCTTTACAACAAACTCTCCGTGCGCCTTGACGCAAGCGGCGACGATGTTCTCATCCCTGCGGTTCCCGAAGACCAAATCCCCGAATGATGCGGAATCTTCCTCTTTGAGCGAAGCATACGCTGACTTTCCCTTGCCCCTGTGGGCGGTTTCGCATTCCACCACGGCTTGCCGTGGATTCATGGAAAACAACCCCCCTCCGGCGGCGGGGAGCGTAATGGATTGAGGATTGAACACCCTCTTTTCCGTGAAACTCCCCGTCGTTGGACACCGAGGCATGGGTCGGTTTTCTTCCCACACCTATTTAGAGGGTTTTCGTCCTCTTCAAAGGTTTAAGAAGGCGTTTGCCTAATCAAAGAAGGACGGTGGTTATCTTGATTCCGAAGGCGATTGTGGACTTCATCAACCAAACGGTTGAAGGAAAACACGCCCTTTCAACAGACCCACTTGAAGAAATCAATGCAAATGTTCTCCCCATCATCAAAACTTTGGTTTCGGGAGCAGATACGGAAGGCATTGGTGTTTGCATCAAACGGGAAATTAAGGGTGTTTCAACCAAAGATTCGGGAAAGGATAAAACGGTCATTGACTTCGCCATCAGCGACGGAGAAAATACCGTGAATTGCGTTGCTCACAATTGCAACGACAAATACCTTCCCGGCAAAATGACCGATTCCGAATTGGAAGAGGCTGATGAAATTATCCGTCATTCAATCTCGGAAGGCTTTCGGGTCAAAATCAAGGGTTGCTACACGAATTTCAATCGTAAAAGGGTCTTCGTTCTTGATGAAATTGAGAAGGAAGAAGATTCTCACAAATCCCAATTGGATGAGAAGCAGATTGAAGCCTTTCTTAAACTGTGCGAACAGGAGAAAATAACTCCGCTTGACCTTCTTAAAGCCGATGAAACGCTTTGGGGCGAGATTTACACCGATGATGAAATCAAACTCGCTATCCTTCTCTTCTGTTTATCACCGATGGATAAAGAAGACATGATTCACATTGGTTTCGTTACAAATCCCGGCGAAGGCAAAAACCACTTGGTTGATAGGGTTATTTCGCCATTCGTTAAATGCCGCATGGCGGGGACGGGAAAACTGTCCACCTTTGCAGGATTGTTCGGAGCCATGTCGGGCGACGATTTGGGTTCAATTGAATTGGGCTTGCTCTCTAAAATGAACCATGAACGCCTTGTGTTTTCGGAATTCCAAACGCTTGACGAAGATGTGTATGGTGAATTGCTGAACCTCATGTCGGATGGAAAGTTTTCGCTTCAAAAAGGGAAAATGGACATTGATAGAAACGCTACGCTGAATATCGCTTTCTTCGGCAACCCTCCTTCGTATTGGAATGAAGAAGAGCATGATAGAAGAGAAATGTTGGCGGCTTTCGGCAAATACACCTTCCAAATCATCTCCCGTCTTACGCTTATTTTTGCGAAACCAACCCTTAACTCCGACCCCGACGCTCCAAAGAAGATTAAGCGGAAGATTATGCAGAACATGGACAGGGAGTTTTCTAAGGGTAAGGCAGGAAAACAAACAGACCACTATCGGTTGTTCTTCCGTGAATACATGAAGTTTGTTTCCCGAACCATGCCGAAACTCGGCAATTTGAAGAGCATCATTGAATCTGCTTTCACCGTTATTGAAGACATGGATGAGTTTAAAGACGCTTTCGCCATGCGTGGCCCAACCGATTACCGAAAGTGGGCGGAATTTAACAATCTTATTCGTGGCTTTGCTCGGCTTAACGGACGGGAAGAAGTGAACGAACATGATGTGATGAACGCTATGGATTTGTTCCAAAAATCGCTTCAAACTTTGACGCAAACCTTCCCGATTAAGGCCCTCAACATCGGTGTTGATGTGAAGCAAATTGAATTGCACAAGTCCATTCTTGATGAGTTTAACGACGGTGCAGGACACGGAAAGATTACGGAGAAGGAAGTCAAGGCTTACACGAAGCGAAGGAAATTAGAGAAGGAATGGGAGGCTTTGAAGAAGATTAAACTTGCCGACGGTTCCAAACTCGTTGAGCCAATGCCCGACTTCTTCTATGTGAAGAATGTGAATTGGGAAGATTTCTCAGAAGGTGATGGGGGTGGGTCAAGTGAATAAGGCCGACTCCACTTGGGCTTTCTTGAGGGGCTATTATTTCCCGAAATTCCTCATCGTGATTAAATCGTTGGAATGGGATGAACGGTATGAATGGTTGAAGGCCATTTACAATGACCGACACCCCGACGCCCTTTGGGAAGAACGAAGCGACGACCCTGTGCGGGACATGATGGAATATGTCGCCCGCAAAGATTATTTCCACTTTTTCTGCATGGCCGTCACGGTTGAGGAAACAGGAGAATACAGGCTTCACCGAATGTTGGGTAAGGCCGTTTATCTGTTTATCAAAAATGGGAATTAAATAGGTGTGGGGGGGAAAAGATAACATGGTGTGGACTCCAAATCCCGAAACGGAGAACCGTGTGTTGCTCGCCATCAATCTCATGTCCCGAAGAGGATGGGGTATTGAACAAGCGGCTTCATACGCTAAAACAACACGAAGAACGGTTCGGAGATACGCTCAACATTTGGGAATCAATCTAAAAGGCAGATTCGGTGTTAAACTGAAACCTGTTTTGACTCCTGATGCAAAGGTTGTTGATTTTCTAAGGCTGATGCAAGAGGGAAAATCCGCTACGGAGGCCGCAAAGATTCTCAAAACTCAAGTCCGAACAATGGCGAAGAGAACATACAAAGGCGTTCCTGTTATCGTTAAGGATGGGAGGAAATGGGTTCTTAATTTTGTTCCTGTGAAAGACCATGCCATCATCTATTACGGAAAATTGGTTGGGTTCAAAGGAAATGTTCAAGGTCGGGGAGAATTGCAAGGCCCCGATGCAAACAAACCGAAGAATAAACGGAAGCAGGATGAAGATTACGCCGACATTTGGTGGCAATTGGACTTTGATGATTTCGCTTCAACGCTTCCGATTGAACGGGTTGCGGCGTTTTGGAAAGATGAAGTGATGAACCGACTCCACCGCAGGCTTGAATCGCTTAACATTGTGGACAAACCGTTGGTGGCTAAATTCAAAACGAACACGGAAGTTTCCAACGACATGAAAGCACAAGGGAGGAAAGGCGACAAGGTAAGCGAATTGGAAAGCCTTACCCGACGGTATGATATGAAATTGGACGGTGAGGTAAATGCTTCACTTGACGATAGGTTTGACCCGATGAGGGGGTTGGATTACATTCCAAAATCGAATTTTGTTAAAGGAAATAAAGCGACAAAGCGAACCGCTATCGGCAAATTCCAATTGTTCTTCCTGCTCAAAGGAAACCTTACCGTTTATCCGAAGAAAGGGCCTCTCATGCTTTCCTTCCGATACGATTTGTTTGATGAGTCGTGATGCGGGTTTTTAAATAGCAAAAGGAATAACTTTTCTTCATGGACGCTTTGGTTAAGGGAATCCTTCAAGGTTCAATCCCAACGATTGTTCTTGTTGGCGGAACGCATTACCTTGTGAAAGGATTCAAGGTATCTCGCCCCGTTGTTTATTGGGGTTCCCTTGCCGTTGCCGCAGGTTTGACTTATGCGGTTGTTGAAGGCAAAATTAAGGTTCCTTTTATGAATGCTGAAACCGAAGATGCTTATGTATGTCCATCGTGCGAGGCAGACGCCACCGATGATTATTGCGAGGTTTGTGCTAAATGTTTAGAATGTTGCTATTGTGACCAATGTAGCAGATGCCTTGCCGATGGTTCAAGCGAATGTGTGTGTGGGGATGCTGATTTCGGTGCTGAAACCTTTGAGGCAAGAGAAAACAAAGACGGAACAATCGTTTTAACGGAAAATGAATGGAATTCGTGCCGTCATATAGGCCACAAAGACCATTATCTGTTCGGCAACAAAGAATTGAAATTGATAAAACATTTGAAAAATGGTGTTAAATTTGAGGTGGTGAAAATTCATAGTGACGAGGTGATGGCGATTATTCGTGAATACGAGGATTTTTTGAATAAAAGGAAATTGAGGGGCCGTTGAGGATTCCGTAGCGATTATTCGTGAATACGAAGCACTTAGCAAAAAGAGAAAATTAAACGCCTTCCCCTTTGATGGAACATCATCAGTCGGTGTTGGAACCTATAAATAGATGCTAATCCAATGGTTTCTTCATGGCCGACACCGCAGAAATCTTGACCTTTGTTGTAATTCTCTTGGCGACTCTTGGGTTGCTTATTCTCAACCGATTGAGAACGGATAAAAAGATTCGGGCAAGAATTTCGCAGGCTATGGACGATTTGGAAGACACGATTGAAGACGCCACAGGGCTTGATGTGGAATTGAGCGAAGCGGTTGAAGAAATCTTGGATTCCGTTGCTGATAAAGCCGAAGAGGTTTTGGAAGATTTGAAAGAAGACGGCGATTTGGACACCGATTTGGAAGAGGTTGTTGAAACCGTTCAACAAGAGGTTCAAGAAGCGGCAGAAGAGGTTTTGGACACCGTTAAAAACGACATTATTGAGGACTTGAACGAAAATCTTGAGGCGACTCTTGGCGGCATGACGGTTTCTGCTCTAAAAGATATGCTCCGTGAGCGTGGACTTCCCGTAAGTGGAAAGAAGGCTGAATTGATTGAGCGACTTCTTGAATGAATGAAATAAAACGAGGTGAAACGAAATGAATTGGAAAAAAATTGGATTTATTGCGAGTCTTGCTTCTATCATTGGAAGCATTGGAATCTATGCACTACATGATGAACACTTGGGTATGTTTGTCGGTCTTTGGGCATCGGCTCTTTTGCTCCTAAGTGATAGAATGTCGGAAATGCAGGAATGAGATGCAAAAAAGGCTAAATACCTGTGTCGTGAGTTTCAATTCACAGGCGGGGATAGCCGAGCATGGTCAAAGGCGAGGGATTTAAGTCCCCTTCCGAAATGGTTCATGGGTTCAAATCCCATTCCCCGCACCACTATTCTTTAAATAACGGGAACGATAATTCATTCTTATGAACCGTTCTGTTCTTTTAGCCGTTTTAGGAATCGGCGGCGCAGGTGCGCTTTATTACATCATGGCGAACCGTGATACAACGCCTGTTGGATTGACGGCTACGGAGTTTATTGGCGGAGAATCGCTCGGCAAAGAAGGAGAAGATTCATTCAAAGTGGATTTGGTTTTGGGAAGTTTTAGGGCTTCGGAATCCTCCATCTCTATTTCTTCGGAAGACCGAGAAAATCCGCTTCTCATCGTGTATAAAAACGGCGTTCCCGTTGATGGACGGGTTGTGAACATTAACAATTGGATGCTTGGAGATGATGCTTCCAACGAAGACCGAATCCGTGTGATGAAATCTTACATTTCCCTCAAAAAAGAGTTTGGATTAGATGTTCAAGAGGATGAAAATAACCTGTCTTCTCTTGAGTCCGTGGAAGAGCCTGTGATGGACAACGCCCAAACCCAAAACGCTGAAAATATGTTGTTCGGACACATTGGATTGAACGCCCTTCAATCAAACCATTCGTGGTGAGTCGGTTCATATACCTGTTTTGACTATCCTTAGCCAATGTATAGTGAACATTATCTTCGCTATCTTGGTGATTTACACCGAGAGGCAGACAATCTCTATGCGATTGCTGAAAAGGCAAGGCGTTTGGGACATGACCCGAAACCGTTTGTGGAGATTCCGCAGGCAAGCGATTTAGCAGACCGAACCCAAAAACTGCTCTCTTATCTTGAGCCGAGAAAAACGGCGGAACAGATTCGTGAATTGACCGAAACCTTTGACGGGAATCGGGAACGGGTTGCGATTGAGATTGCAAAAATCGTTTCTGCTGAAACTTATCTTTACGGAGAGGTTCAAGACTGTCCGACTTGTGAAGGAAGGGGCGAGGTTGGGAACAATGAAAAATGGATGAAAGAATGCTATGAATGCCACGGAAGCGGCACGACGGTTGGGTTTAAAGAAGCGATTTCAACCACCCCCTATCAAGACACTTTGAAGGAGTTTCAAAAGCGGGTGAAGGCAGGCCGTCTTTGGTCGGCTGATACGCCTTCTCAAAAGTTAAGCGAAGCGGCGGTGTATCACGGCGTTTGTGCGGGTCTTGCCGTGCTTACAGAAGGCATTCTTGTGGCCCCACTTGAAGGCGTTGTTTCTGCCCGCTTCTTCAAAAACGGAGGGGGAAAACACACCCTCTCGGTTTCTTATGCAGGGCCGATTCGGAGCGCAGGTGGAACAGGGCAGGCTCTTTCCGTTCTTATTGCCGACATTCTTCGCCGTGATTTTGGTTTAGAAAAGCCAAGAATGAGTTATGAAGAGGTGGAACGGTATAAGGAAGAGGTTGGAATGTATCGTGGCCTCCAATACCGACCTTCCAATCCTCAAATTGAAGAGATGGTGAATGCTTGTCCGATTTACATTGACGGAGAAGGCGTTGGAAACGAAGTTACAGGACAACGGGATTTGCCGAGAGTCAAAACCAACAAGGTAAGGGAAGGAATGCTTCTTGTGCTTTGTGAGGGTCTAACGCTAAAAGCCCCTAAAATCCTCAAATATGTGGATGCTCTCAACCTTGACGGATGGGATTTCCTCCGTCCTTTTGCAAAAGGTTCGGGCGGGAAGGAGAACAATGATGGAATGCTTCCCGAAGTGAAGCCATCAACCAAGTTTATTTCCGATGTTCTTGCAGGACGACCTGTGTTTTCACAACCGATGCAGGAAGGTGGTTTTAGGTTGAGGTATGGAAGAAGTCGGTTGGCGGGTTTGGCGACCACTTCAATGAATCCTGTGGGAATGAAGGCCCTAAGCGGATTTGTTATCATTGGAACGCAATTGAAATATGAACGACCCGGCAAAGGAACGGTGGCGACTCCTTGTGATGAGGTGGACGGCCCTTACATTCAGTTTAAAGACGGAAGCGGAAGAATGGTGAACCGTTATGAAGACCTTCCCTTCCAATATCCAACCGACCCCGATTATGTGATTGAGAAGGTGTGGGATTTGGGAGAATTGCTCGTTCCTGTTGGAGAGTTTTTGGAAAACAACCACATTCTTGTTGAATCGCCGTATGTTCCCGAATGGTATGAACAAGAGGTGAAGGCAAAAGGATTGAAGATGCCTGCTTCTATTAACGAGGTTATCACGGTTTCAAAAACTCACAACATTCCGATTCATCCCGATTATGTGGCGTTTTACAACAACCTTTCTCTAACCGATTTTATCCAAGCGGTGAAAGACACAAATGCGGCTACGGGTGAGATTAAGGAAAAGGAATGGGCTTACCGAATGTGCATAGATGTGAATGAAAAAGGGATGCTTCAAGGGAAAAAGGCTCAATTTTGGCGACGAATGTGCATGGACTTAGACCTTTCTAAAACAGAAGGGATTGAAACGCCGTTGGATTTCATCAATCAATTTTTCTTCGTCCGTCCAAGAGTCACTTATCGGATTGGAGCGAGAATGGGCAAGCCCGAAGGAAGCAAGATGCGAGAAATGAAGCCTCCCGTCCACACCGTATTTACAGTCGGCCACAAAGTCGGGGCAAAGCGATTGGTTGAAGATGCGGCCAAGCGAACCGATGCGAAACAGATTGGCGTCTTTTATTGTGAACCATGTGGGGAAATGACGACAAAAGGAGTTTGTCCGACCTGTAAAAAGGAAACGCTTTTTGATTCGGTTCAATGGATTGGGAAAGACGATGAATTGTGGGACGAGGTGAGCATTAAAACACAATGGGAATCCGCTATTCAAACGGTTAAACAAGCCGAAGCGAAACTTCCACAAGTCGGATTTGGTGAACGCTCTTCAAAGAAGATTTTAGGGGCAAGTCCGAAGGTGAAAGGCGTTAAAGGAATGACGAGCAAGACGAAGGCAAACGAACATTTGGTGAAGGGTCTGCTTCGGTTCAAAAACAACATTTCAACCTTTAGAGATGGAACGATTCGTTTTGATATGGTGGACATTACCATGACGCACTTTAAACCGAAGGAAATCGGACTTACGGTTGAAAAAGCGAGGGAATTGGGTTATGATGTAAAGGATGAAAACGAATCGGTTGCTCTCTTTGCCCAAGATGTTATCCTTCCCTTAAACTGCGCTGAAAATATGCTCAACACCGCAAACTACATTGACGACTTGCTTTCAACGCTTTACGAAGTGGAGCCGTTCTATCGGTGTGAGGAAACGAATGATTTGATTGGGCATTTGATTATGGGAATTGCTCCGCACACTTCGGGAGCGATTTTGGGGCGCATTATTGGGTTTGCTGATGTGAAGGGACATTACGGACACCCGTTCTTCCATGCCGCCAAGCGTCGTAATTGTGATGGCGATATTGACGCCGTTCTTCTCATGCTTGATGGATTGCTTAACTTCTCTAAATCCTTCCTTCCCGGCAATCGTGGTGGTTTGATGGATGCTCCGTTGATTTTAACGACGACGATTAACCCGACGGAAATTGATAAAGAGGCTCTAAATGTGGACACGCTCGCTCAATATCCTATCTCTTTTTATGAAGGGACGATGAAGCGACCTGTGGCGAAAGATGCTCATAAATTAGGGATTGAAACCGTGGAAACGAGATTGGAGCAAGGAAAAGACCCGTTTATCTTTGACTTTACACACGACACGGCTTCGTGCGACCAAGCACCGAAGAACAATCCGTATAATACCCTTGAATCCATGCGTCAAAAAACCATGATGCAGTTTGAATTGGGAGAGCGACTTCATGCGGTGGATAACAAAGACCAAGCGGGAAGGCTGATTAACCGACACTTGATTCGGGATATGCGAGGTAATCTCCGTGCTTACGGGCAACAGAAGGTGAGATGCACAAAATGTGGGGCTTCTTATCGCCGTCCACCGATTGCAGGAAAGTGCATTACGGTTGTGAAAAAGAACGCTGAAAACCCCCTTACAGGAGAGGTTGAAGACATTACCTGCGACCATAAATTGATTCTTACGGTAACTCAAGGAGCGGTTGCAAAATACGACAATCTCATGGACGAAATCATTCAAAAATACGGCGTGGACGGTTATACGGACAACCTGTATCACTTGGTTTCTTCGTGGGTGGCCGATACCTTCTCAAGCGGAGATGAGATGAAACAAGAAACGCTTTTTTAGAAGCAACCTTTATTACCTGTCGCACGGGTGATAAAAATGATGAAGGCCACCTATCACGGCATTGAGAGCGTTTCGGGGGACGAAGTGGTTGTTGTTGCAACACCGCATTTTCGCCAAGATTGGGAATTGAAGCGATACGGGAAGTGGGGCGACAAGTCGCTTCAAACTCTTCTTGGAACGCCATTCCCTGTTTCTAATTTCACCCGTCTGTATGATTTCATGGCGATTGCTCCTGTCGGAACGACCTATTACGCTGAATTGAGAAAGCGGGCAGGCTTGAAACCTTTTGCTTTCATCTATTTCCGAAACATTGTGAACGAGCAACGGGGCGGGAGAAAAGAATTGGAATTGATTTCCGTAACCCCTCCAAATCACGCTCAAACGGAAGGAATTAACTTTGATACGCTTCATTTTCACGATGAAACCGAAAAGTGGTGTGATGTGAATTACAACCTGTGATTCATATACCTGTTGGAACAACAAAGGTTTGCTCAAGGAATACAGGAGGCATACACATGGGGCAATTTAACCATTCAAACCGTAACCAAAAGATGTTTGTCGAAGATTACCCCGAAGCAACGGTTCATCCTTTAAACTGTGTTCCTTCCGAGCGTCCGAACAAAACTTGGACAAAGGGAACGAAGGCTTGGAAGAAGGCAACACCAAGCGAGCCTGCTCAAATCATCGGTTGGTTCACCCCTCCGCGATTTAAGAATGGGAAGAGTCTTGACCGTGGTTCTTTTCAAGGACTCACCTTTGAACAACAACAGGAGGAATGATTATGAAGATTACGCCATCCGTTGAAAGGATTTACCGCCATTTCATCAACCATCCAAACGATAAGCGAGCCGAGGAATTGGTTCAAAGTTTCCACAATTTCTCGCTTGAAATTAGCGGCCAATCCACTTGGGAAGCCTTCCAAAAGGAATGGGAACGGAATGCCGTTAAAATCGTTTTTACAGACCCGAAAGGAAATCGTCTTTAAATAGCAAGAGGAATAATTTGGACTTATGATTGTCCCCGACGGCTCGGATAAGGACGATAAAAAGTCTGCTCCCGATTACACGGGTGCTATTAAAATCGCTACGGCCATCGTTATTGGGATTTTAACCATCGTTGGTTTCGGTTGGGAAGACTTGATTGGGAAGCCCCACAACACTTCTGTTTCTTCTAAAAAAACGGCTGATGTGAAAAAGAATTCCGATGAATACGAAGATGTTTATTTGGATGAAGAAATTTCTCAAGAATCGCTTAATCAAAAGGATTTTAGCGGGGCCGAAGAAGGTTCTTGATTCAAGAATTAAATAGGTGTTGCGACAACCTATGGATATGGCCGCACACAGTTTGGATTTGACCGAGCAAGAATTGAATCTTATTTACCGCCTTTGTGAAAACACACCCGTTCAAGGTCTTGAAACTGCAAAGGCACTTGTTGGAGTCATGGAAAAGATTCGCATGATTGCGCTTCCGAATCAATTGCCCGAAGGTCAAACCACCCTTCCAACAGAATAAACCTAAATTAAGGGGTCTTAAGCCGCCATCCAAGCCGCTAATTCGCTTTCGGTGGGTGCAGGGACACCTGCGGTTGTTTCGTTCCAACGAGAGGCCATGAAAGCACCATTTTCAATAAGGCCATCCATGATGATTTCGTGAACGGAATATCCCGTGTTTGCTTCAATTGCTTCTTCCATCGTCGTCATTCTATCAACCAACCTTTTGAATCAACCAATGGTTCTGAAAATTGATGGTGTTTGTTTCATAAAAATTCATGTTGCCGAAAGGCATATTCCAATAAGTCACGACCTTAAGGACATCACCTGTAAGCAAATCAATGCTCCGACTCATGTGGGCTTGAATGGATGAAGAAGCCGCCAACATTGAAACAGGGCCTAATTCTGTCGTCGGCCCCCTCGTCACATAAACCCGAATGTAATGTGTATAGGTTGAAGACCACACCAAACCCCAACCACCTGTCGTTGAACGGAATACACCCGCTACATCAATGAAATAGGTTCCGTCAGAATTTATCGTGACTTCCCCTGTGACGGGATTATATGTGGGGGGTGTTGGGCCTCCCGAACCACCTTGAACCCATCCTGTGAAGTCGTTCCAAGTGCTTGCGGAGCCGAGCGAAGTGGTTGCAGGGACATAAAACGAAATGAAATCATTGTTGGTTGCAGAAAGTGGCGTTCCCGCACCGTCGCCCGTAATCGTGGTTCCATCAACCGCAACCGTCGTCAATTTGTTATTAAACGTGTTCCAATCGGTCGAGGACAAATAACCGTCCGTGGACGTGTCGGCTTTTGTAATTCCAATCGTTCCGCTTGTCGTGATGGTCCCACCTGTGAGCGGGGCTGAGGTTCCAACAGAAGTCACCGTTCCTGAACCACCCCCACTTCCATTGGAAGCGGCGGTAATTCTTCCTTGAGCATCAACGGTAATGTCTGCACTTGTGTAAGAACCTGCCACAACGGTTGTGTTTGCGAGAGAAATGGTTCCTGTGGTGGTAATCGGCCCACCACTTAATCCTGTGCCTGTGGCTACGCTTGTGACGGTTCCTGTGTTCGTTGTATATCCTGCGTCGTTTGTTAGGACGGAAACAGGGTCGGAAGGTTGGACGGCGGAATCTGCTAAAAGTCCTTGTGCCGCCGTTGCGAAATCACCTGTATTTGATGTGGCGGCGGTTCCCAATCCCAAACTTGTGCGAGCCGTTGCTCCCGATTCAGCCACCCATCCTGTTGCTGAACCGACAATAAAGTTTCCATCTGCGGAAGAAAGTCCTGCAATCGTCGTCAAATCAGCGTCGTATGCTTGCACATCGGTTCCAATAGCAAGTCCCAAACTTGAACGAGCCGTTGCTCCTGATTCAGCAACCCAATTCGTTCCATTTCCAACGATGATGTTTCCATCCGTTGTCGCCAAGCCTGCAATATCGGCCAAACCTGCATTATACGGTTGAACATCTGTTCCAATAACGATTCCTAAATTGGTTCTTGCTCCCGAAGCCGTTGTTGCTCCTGTTCCACCGTTGGCGACGGCTAAAGTGCCGCCGAGCGTAATGGTTCCACTTGCGGTAATTGGCCCACCTGTTGCGGTTAATCCTGTCGTTCCTCCGCTTACATCAACAGAAGTCACCGTTCCCGTGTTCGTGGTATATCCTGCATCGTTTGTTAGTGTGGAAATATTATCTCCCGGTTGTGTTGCCGAATCTGCTAAAAGTCCCTGTGCCGCCGTTGCGAAATCTCCCGTATTTGATGTGGCGGCGGTTCCCAAACCCAAACTTGTTCTCGCCGTTGCGCCCGATTCAGCGACCCATCCTGTTGCAGAACCAACAATAAAGTTTCCGTCGGCAGAAGAAAGTCCTGCAATCGTCGTAAGGTCTGCATCGTAAGCCTGCACATTGGTTCCGATTGCAAGTCCTAAATTGGTTCTTGCATCGGCTTCCGTTGTGGCTCCTGTTCCCCCGTTGGCGACGGCCAATGTTCCCGCAAGCGTGATTGTTCCGCTTGTGGTTACGGGGCCACCTGTCGTCGTTAATCCTGTGGTTCCTCCGCTTACATCAATGGAAGTTACCGTTCCACCTGCGGCGGTTGAAGCGAGGGTTCCTCCGCTAAAAGTCAATCCGCTTCCAATAGTTACCGCAGAATGAACGCCCGAAGCATCGGCGTAAAGGATTTTATTTTGAAGGCCCACAACAGAAGTCGTAATTGTTCCAACCGAAATGTTATCTGTTGCCTTATAATATCCCGAATCGTTGGTGAGAAGAGAAATGTTTGAACCGTTTTTGATGATTGTCGCACCGTCGGTTAAATTGGTTGAGGCAAGAGAAACAACGCCTGTTTGCCCGTTCACGGAATCAACAGGGGCAGAAGGAAGGGCTTCGTTCTTCCATTGAGATGTAGCGGAATCATAAATCAACGCTTCGTTATCGGCAACAGACGTAATCACAACATTGTTTAAATCTCCAATATCGGCGGCGGCAATTTGAGCATCGGCTCTCGCCGTTGTGAAATAAAGGTTGCTTCCTTCGGTTAAATCTGTTGTGGTCTTTCCTGCTAAAGAAGCGTCAAAACGAGCCTCCGTGTAATAGAAATTGCTTGCTCCTTCGCTCACATCGTCGGTATCTAAAACAACGGCTCCTGTTTGTGTATTTACAGAAGAAACGGGAGCAGAAGGAAGTGCTTCGTTCTTCCATTGAGATGTAGCGGAATCATAAATCAATGCTTGGTTATCGGCAACAGACGTAATCACAACATTGTTTAAATCGCCAATGTCGGCGGCGGCGATTCTTGAATCGGCTCTTGCATCGGTAAAATAAAGATTGCTTCCTTCAGAAATGTTCGTCGTGGTGAGCGTGACTGAACCTGTTGCTCCGTTCACGGATTGAACGGGTGCGGCGGCTGACGCACGAACATCGGTGTAATACAGATTTGTTGCGCCTTCGCTTACATCGTCGGTATCTAAAACAACGGCTCCTGTTTGCGTATTTACAGAAGAAACGGGTGCAGAAGGAAGGGCTTCGTTTTTCCAAGTGGAAGAGGCGGCATCGTAAATCAATGCTTGGTTGTCGGCAACCGTTGTAATAACAACATTGTTTAAATCTCCAATATCGGCGGCAGAAATGCGGGCGTCGGCTCTCGCATCGGTAAAATACAGGTTTGTTCCTTCGCTCAAATCGGTTGTGGATTTGGAAGAAAAAGCCGTGTTGAAACGAGCATCGGTGTAATACAGATTGCTTCCTTCACTTAGATTAGAAGTGGTCTTTCCCGATAAAGAAGCATCAAAACGGGCTTCCGTGTAATAGAAATTGGTTGCTCCTTCGCCAACATCGTCGGTGTCTAAAACAACGACTCCCGTTTGGGAATTGACGGAAGAAACAGGAGCAGAAGGAAGTGCTTCGTTTTTCCAAGTGGAAGAAGCAGAATCATAAATCAAGGCTTCGTTATCGGCCACCGTTGTAATCACAACATTGTTTAAGTCCCCAATATCGGCGGCGGCGATTCTTGCATCGGCTCTTGCATCCGTAAAATAAAGGTTGGTTCCTTCGGTGACTTGACTTGTTGTGTAGTCGCCCGATTGTGCAGAAACGGTTCCGGTTCGCCCAAACACCGATTGAACGGGTGCGGCGGCTGACGCTCTTGCATCCGTGTAATAGAGATTCGTCCCTTCGCTGACTTCCGTTGTGGAAAGAGAAACAACACCTGTTGCACCATTTACAGATTGAACGGGTGCGGCGGCAGAAGCCCTTGCATCGGTGTAATAAAGATTGGTCGCTCCTTCGCTCACATCGTCGGTGTCTAACACAACGGCTCCTGTTTGTGTATTTACAGATTGAACAGGGGCGGTTGCGGCGGTAATGAATCCTAAATCGTTGTTTAAATCGGAGATGGGGTCGCCTGCTTGAATGATGTTTGTCGCTCCTTGTTTCAATTTGTTTGAATTGGTGGAGTCCAACCAAAGTGTGTTTGCGTTTGAAGGGTTGGAAGATTGGGGCGTCAATTCCAAACCTGTTGGGTCAATCAAACCTGCAACGGTGAGTTTTCCACCAATATCCACATTTCCGAGAACATTCACGCTTTGTGTAATTTCATCAAAGGTAAAACCGGGATTGCCTGCGAAATTACCGTTTTTGTTGTATTGAACCTGTGTGGTTAGGCCACCTGCGCCACCGCTTCCACCACCTGTCGCCAATTGAACCGTTCCGTCGCCCAAATCCGAAAGCGAACCGTCGGAAACAATGATTTTCTTAACGCCCTTTACATCGGGGAATCCGTCTTCTTCAAGGATTTCCAAGCGGAATGCGTCACCTGTGTTATCACCTGTGTATTCATTCGCCATCTAATCACCTCAAAAAATCGTGTAAAAGAGGGTTGCTTCAAACGCCCCTTTTCCTTCGTTTCTAATCTTTAATCTCACATTAACGCTCTTCCCCTCATCGTCCATGCCCGTGATTGCAGGAGATTCAACGAGAAACAATTCGTGGGCTTGGTGGGTGAACGACAAGGTAAAAGCGAAGGTTGATGATTCGTCAAAAAGAATGTCTTGGATAGAGAGCGTGTATTCGGCTTCCGATTCGGGAACGGTGGTGAAAGTTTTCTTTCCCCTTTGAATCCCTGCGGGCGTTTCGCTTGAGGATTGTTTGATTCCTCCAAACCTGTTTCCCGTGCTAATCAAAAAGAATCACCTCAAGAAGACAGGCCGTATGCTTGAAGAAGGTCAATGATTGATTGAAGGCTTGATTGAATAGCATTTAATTGAGCATCAATGGCTCCCGCCGTAGCAATATCCAATGTCCCACCCGATACGGGGTCGGGAGGAATTGCGGAGGGCGTGTATGTGGTGGTTGATTGTTGTGTCGTGGGAACGGTAGCAAAGAATCCAATGTTAGAACCGTCGTGATTCAAATTGCCGTTAATTTGAACCTCCCCACCGACGGTGAGTTTGCTTGTGACGTCGTCAAAAGTTAAACCTGCGTTTCCTCCAAACGAACCCGCATCGTTGTATTGAACCTGTGTATCGGAACCTCCCGGCGTTCCACCACCGCCACCGCCCGTGGTGAGCGTAACAACACCGTTTCCATCGTCTGTTAATGTTCCGTTGGAAACAACGATTTCGGAAACCCCTGCTACATCGGGGGAGCCATCGGCTTCTTTTACACGAAGCCCCGCTTTGCCTGTATTATTTCCGCCATAAACATTTGCCATAAGGGATTATTGTCGGGCTTGTTATTTAAACCATTCAATTGTCCACAAGAAGAATAGAAAAATAAGCCGCTACACCCGTGTCGTTTGCTTCAACGGTTCGGACTTGAGCCAAAACATCGGTCTTTTCGGGAATTTTCAATGGCCCAAGAGCGTGTAAATCTTGTGAAAAATTGCTTGTTCCTGTGGAAGAAATATCCACCAATTCTTGACTACGGAAAACACCACCGGGTAATCTAATTCTCAAATCAACCGTAGCGGATTTTGAAGCAGAAGCACCCGTAATCAAAGAAATAGCACCACCCAAGAAATATCCTGTTTTGCCTGCGGGAATCGTGTAAATAGCCATATAGGTTTGTTGGTCAATGGCCTTAATTTCTGCTTTCACACTTGAAGTCGGAGAAGGAACACCAAGCGTCACCGAAGTCACGGTATCGTCATAAATCAACAAATTGCCTGCAAAGGCCAATGGTCCCGAATTATAAGCACGAAAAACACGAACAAAAGTTTCCCCCGTGCCGATTTGCGTTTGCGTTTGCCCGTTTAACGCAACGGTTACGGATTGTGGATTGTAGTTTTCATCAAGACCTTCAACGGTGATTTCCATTCCCACATCTAAAGCATTGGATGAAGAAATGTATTGAACGGACGGCGTATCGTTGTAAGTGTATAGTCCACCATAAGTCCACACATCTTCGGGGTCTGTCCCCGTATCAACATCGGGATTGCGTCCGAATTTGAAGACTAAGGAATGCCCTAAAACGGTTCCTTTAGCGACCTCAATCAAGAAATCGGTTGTTCCGATTAACTGCCCCGATGTGCGAGAGCCGCCACCTGTGTAAAAATTCGTCATTTAACCTTCACCTCATGTGGTGATGGTTTCCATTTGAATCTTATCGGTTTCCAAGAATCCCATCTTTTGCTCGCTCCATCCAACGAAGCAGGATTCCATAGAGCCTGTCGTGATTGAAGCACCCGTTTCGTTGATAACTCTAAACACAATTTGTCGCTCAACGAAGAGGGGAACATCAAACACCCATTGGTCGCCTTTTGGAGTCACGGGCGACCATTGGAAATCGTTCCATTCCATCATCAGTCGTCCATCAACCCAAATTTGATAAGTGATACCTGCGGTTGAAGTGGGGGCTTCCGAATGGCCGAAAGAAGAAATCTTGTAAAACTCACCCGACGAACCGGGACTCATAATTGAACCTGTTGGAGCGGCGGCAATCGTTCCACCACTTCCTGTCGGGAAGAGCGTGGTTGAAGCGTCGGTTTGACCTCGATATGAGATTGCCTCTCCTGCGGTGTTCAAAGCCTGTGTGGGGACAATAGGGGCCGAAGAAGGGGTTGCTTGAGGGGTTGAAGCGTTTGAACCTGCGGCCCTTGATACATTGATAACAAGAACATCAACATATTGGTTGTTTGCAAGGTTCGTGGTTGCAAAATCAAACTGTTGTCGTTGGATTACATTCGCAGAAGTGTAGCGAGGAACCAAGTGCCACGGATAAACCGATGTGAAGAGCGACTTTTCTTGGGTTCCAAGCGAAACGGGGGCTTGGGTTTGGCGATTGTATGTTTGCGGGTCAAGACCTTGACGAACAGGTTGTGCGGATTGATTGCCACCTTCACCCGGTCTTGGTTGTTGCGAATATGGAAGTGGTGTTGGTTCCACCATATCGCCTGCTTGAGCATAGCCCGTTTGGAATCCTTGCTTGTTGTATGCTCCCGTGTATTTACGACGAGAATCATATTTCCGAACATCGTTGGACATAACAATCACACTTTATTTATCGCTCCGACTATTTAAATGCTCATTCTTTTGGAGAATACGGCTTCAATCCCGTCACGGTTGCTTTCTTATCTTCTCTATCGCGGTATGCTTTTGCGGCTTTGAGATAAAAATCAAAGGATTCGGTATCAAGGCCCCTTGATTGAATGAGCAGTTTTCTAAACCATTGAACGGAATCAACGGTAATTGGAATGCCGATGGACAACAATTTGTTTGCAATCATAGCATCGGTTCCGTCAAAAAGCGTGTATGAAACCCAAACTCTTCCAACCGCCGTTGTTGAAGGAATGTCGGTGAAAAATCCATCGGAAAAAGCGGCCTTCAAATCGTTATACATGGTGTATCTAATGTCCCATGTTTGGAACGGACGAATGTAAATCGGCGGGGTAAGTGCGTAATACGGAATCTCTTCAAGGGTGGATGGGTATGCTGAAGCCATTCCCGAAACGCCCGAAGAATAAATGTTTTGAGGGTCACGATAATAGCCCGTCGTATCAATCACGACTTGGATTTGCATATTTGGAACCCATTTGGTTAAATTTCCTGCATCCACGATTGCTCCTTCGGGAGAAACACCGGGCGAACAAGCAATCTTTTCCAACACAAGGAATTCGTCTTCTTTCACCAAATTGACTTCGTTCACTAAGGTTCCGTAGCCCCCTGTGAAGATAGAATATTCAACGCCTGCGTCGGGATAGTCGGAAGGAGAAAAAACTCCTTGTCCGTTTATCTCCCATTCATACATTTGCTTACGAATCGCCATCTCACACCCTCCTTTCAAGACCTTCCAATTCTTCTGTTGCAGAAAGGCCCGCACGGATATGGAAACGAACAATGTCTTCCTTATACCGTTGAATGTTTTCGGGCGTCAATTCCCATCCAATATCAATGAGTTTTTTCGCCACCAAAGCATCGGCCCCGTCAATAAGAAGGTATTTCACGAAACAAAAGGCCGTGTTTAAATCGTTTGCGTCCCCTCCTGTGTATTCGGGAATGGCTTCTAAAGGCGTAACTTCAATGCCCCATGTTTGATGGGGGAGAATGTATAGTGGAGGATTTAAGCCTGTTTGATAATCCCAATTCACGATTCCATTGTGGCCGTTTGGAAAAGGGACAATTCTTCCTGTGATTCCCTCCGTCGGCGTTCCGTCGGGGTCTTGGAAATAACGAGAAGTGTTCACATAGATTTGGGCGGCAAGCGTTTGGGGCCATACGGCTACGGCATCAATAACGATGAATTGAGTCGCTTTCAATTCTGCGGGAATATCAATGTTGTTCCCAATCCCACCGATGAAAATATCAACGGGTTGGTTTGCAGGAAGGGCGACGGTGTGAACGGAATTCGGCTTTAAAATTGGCGGCTTGTTTAGACTCACAGTTTGACCTGTGGGGAGAACATTTCTCCATTCATAAACTTGACGCCGAATAGCCAAAGAATCTCACCGTAATGAGATTATCCTTCCGTCTATTTAAACTCAAGCACCACGATAACCGGGAGGGGCCTTTTGGATAGCCAATTCACCGATGAGGTCAATGATAACCTTTCGTTCTCGGTTTGCGGATTGGGCGATTGCGGTCTTGGCCTCAACGATGATGGAGAGAGGTTGTTGGAACAGAACAAGAACAGGAGTCGGGAAGGTCAAAACGCCACCACCGTTTCGGATGGAGTCGTGGAGCCAACCAATATCAAATTGATTGGAAGGAACATTGTTGGGGCCGACTTGAATGGAAACTGCAAAGTCGGTAAGGGAGGTTGCGGTGGTTCCGTTTTCGTCGGTGATACGGACGGCAAGACCGTAAATACGGACTTCTTCGTTGTTTGCTTGGTTGGTATAAACCGAAACAAGATTGGTCGTTCCTGCGGAAACGGCAACGGAGGAAGCGTCAAAAGTGTGTCGGGTGGTGTAAATTTCGGGTTGCGGGTCTTGATTAGCCATAACGAATCACCTGTGTATTTGCTATTTGTTCGTCTTGCTATTTAAAAGATGCTTCAAGAACGATTTTCCCTCACGCTTCGGGCGTGTCCATTCGGTGTGGGGGGCGTATGATGTTGAGGATTAAGAGGGCTATGGTGAAATCAAAGATGAAAGCGAAGACGCCGAATTGTTCCAAATCGGCTTGCATTTGGAGGGTGGTGAGGGCGGGGTCTTGGATTCCGTGTCGGTAAATGAGGGAAGCCATCCATGAGAAAGCGGTGATGAAGGAAAGGGCGACCATAGCCCAAAAACTCGTCCACCGATGATTCACAAGAAAAAGTTATCGTTCCTTTTATTTAAAGAAACAGGTCTTTTTCTTCAATTTCTTCGTGATTTATGTTCTTCACTTGGATTCCTAAATCTTCTAAATCAGGAGGAAGTTTCAAATCTTGGGCGTATCTCACGTCAAGCCATTTGCGAGCCACGCCGTAAATTTTTGGGGCAAGGTCGGCCCATTCTTCCGTCATGTTTCTGCCTTCTTTTTCCGCTTCGGCTTGCACCATTTTTCTAAAATCTGTAAGCGTTTTCACGGTGAAATAGAAGTCGGGGGTGAAAATTTGTTTATAGGTGGTGCTTAATTGTTCAGCACTTCGTTGCGCCACGATTCCGAGAATCAAAGCCCCAAGATTGGTGGCGGTGATGAATCCGAGCAATTGCCAAGTCCACCATTCCGTCGGAGCGACGATTAAAGCAAACGATTGAACGATAATCTCAACGGTTAAGGCAATCAAAATCATGCCTTTCGTTGTGATGAAATCGGCGTCGGCAAGGTCTGTAAATCGTTTCAATTCGTCTTCCATTTCATCACCAACAATTTATCTCTTCCAACGGTTCGTTCATGTTCATATCCGTAAGTTTCCATTTCCTGCACAACATTTTTCGTCCATCGTCCTCTTCGGTCAATAACAAATCGGATTTCTCTAAAAATTCCTTGATTATGGAGCAAGGCAAAATCATCAAAGGAATAGAGGGTTAATCGTTCCCCCTCAACCATTAAGGTTGGAAACTCAACAGGAAGCGGGTCAATTTGGATTTCCTCATCGGTTTTTTCTAACCTGTCGGAAAGCATTTCCCATTCCTTTTCCCACATACGCTCCCAAAACTCTCGGTTTTCGTAATATTCGGTTCCAATCGCTCGCTTTCTTTCTGCAAAAAAAGAGGTCTTACGACGGAGGATTTCAGCGATTTGCTCATCACCAATCTCCGTCATGGGGTGATATTGTGTTTTGCTTTATTTATACCTTCTTTAATCAAGACGGGATTCTGCAACGGAAATGAGTTTCCCCGAAAGAACGGCGGCTACACCAACAATTGCGCTCATTTTCATAAGCGACTTTCCTTTGGGAACGGTGAAGTCTTCAAAAAAGGAATCCCAAGAGAAAGGAATGTTCTTGGTTTCCAAAATACCGTAGTTATAGTGAATAAGGGCCTCGGTGAAAAAGACACCGAAAGTGATTCCCGAAACAATCAAGCCGTGTTTCATTTCTAATCCTCCGAAGGCGTTGCAAAAAGGTCAGAAAGCGCAACGGCAACGACGATTACAGGAAGAGATAAAAGAATCCAATCGGTTTTGTTAAACACATGGGTTGGAAATCCGTAAGTTTGGTAATTCTTCATTCCGTTGATTAACATGGATGAGAAGAACGCCATTGAACCGACGGCGGGAATGACCCATCCACGCCATGCTTGACGGGCCTGTTCGTCGGCCTTCTTCACTTCCTTTCTCATAACTCGCTTTTCATCAGTCACTTAGATGCCTCCCAAGAAAAATCAAAGCAAGACCACCAATGGTGGTGGCGATTCCGAAAGCGGTGATGTTCACCCCGTATTTGGTTAAATCACGAATCATTTCAAATCCTCCTTCCTAAGAAAATACCACCGACGACCAATCCTGCCGCAACAAGGGCGGGAACGATGTAAGGTGATTTTTCAACAGAAGACACGGTTTCCTTGTCCGTTTGACTATTTATAGTCGTCTGTCCCGTTTTGCACCCAAAGGTGTTCCAAAGTGGGTTGCACACACGCTTGTTATACATCTTTCGTGATTGAGAACCCGGCATGACTTCGTTAAGGTAATACAGGTCTTGAGAATCCGTTCCCGATGCAGGCATGAATGCGCCTGTCGCCAATCCCGACTTCGTGTAAGGCATCCCTGCTTCGCCATACGGCTTGTAAGCCTGTCCCTGAAGGTTAAGCGAGGTAAGCGAGGGAACAAAGGCCAACCATGAGGAAGACGACGCTCCTTTGGAAACAGGGTCGCCCGTGCTTGTGTAGCCAAGAATCTCTTCCTTCGCTCCTGTGTCGGGGTTAATGGTGTAACACTTTCTTGTGTAAAGGTCGCCGGGGTCGCAAACGATGTTATATCCTAAAGGCACGGTATCACAATCCTAATTTCTCTTTCATTTTTGCAATTCTTTCCTCAATGACTTTCTTTTTGTCGGCAATTTCTTTTTGTCCTGCTTGTGTTTTTGCAACAATGGCTTGATTTAAATCATCAATTGTCTTTGCCGTCACCTTGTTAATTCGTGCTTCCACCTTTCTTTCTCCCGCTTGCATTCTGTTCTCCCATGCGGCTTGAATGTCCTTTCTTTTCTGTTCCGAAAGCGAATCCTTTGATTTTACAACATCTGCGACGATGTTATCAAGAATTTGACGCCAAGAATAATCATCAACATCTCTTATAGGTCGGTTTTTGAAATAGGCTTCCTCATAGTTTGAGAAATATGGGGGTCTTAAGGCATCTATCAACCGTTGCTTTGAATCGCTTGAAGCACCACCGAGATTCGCATCCAAAACAGGTTGAATTTGTGCTTGCATGGAACGCTTGGTTGATTCAAACAGGTTTCGGTTCTTCAAATAGATTTTGGTGATTTCCTTTTCGGAATAGAAAGAAGTGTTAAGGTCGTCATAAGACAGAATAGATTGAACGCCATTGTTTCTTCCGGGTATTCCTTGCCCTGTCGTGTATAAATCAATAGACCCTCTAATGTTGGTAACAATTCGTGCTTTGCTTATGTCCATTCCCTTATCAACCCACGCTTTCGTCCACAATTTATATCCTTCGTGAACGGCTAAGTGTTGAGCAATCATCCAATACATCATAAGGATTCTCTTTTGTTCATCGGTATATTCACCGAAAACTAAAACCCTTTCGTCATAATCATGGAAGCGGGCCAAAACAAGGTTTCCTAAAATGGCATTAGAGGTTTGGTAAAGGGGAGGGGATAAAGACAACCTGTATTCCAATTCCTTTTCAAACTGTTCGGTTTCGGAAAGAGAGTCCCAAATGTAACGCCCTAAAGAACAAAGGTGCTTTTTAAATAATTGGTTATTGTTCCACATATCAGATGGGTAAAGGTCTTCAATATTAATTTTTTCTCTTTTAACGAAAATCCTTTCAAGCCCTTCTAATTTGTCTAAATGGATAGCAGGAAGGGCGGAAAGAAGCGTTTCTTTTGTCCATGTAAATGAAGGAAGTGGTGCATTTGGAAGTTTATTTATGAGTCCATCCTTGCCCCCCTCCGACCTATATGGATAATTTTTTATGAATTGACTTGCCCCAATATCAATTCCTATTTCCTGCATTTGTTTCAAAACAGGGGCGGCAGAAGCGAACCAAACTTCTTTTTGGGTCATGTAATTGCCGCACCACGCTTTTGAATACCCTTTCAATGAGCCATTTGTGTCTTTCGTGATACACCCATATTTAAGGTTGTTAAGATTGTTGCTAAAATCAATTTTGATGGGTTTTTCATAGTCCGATTTCCCGTCTGCCTTTTTTGGATATACAAATCGAGGATTGTTAAAAGAAAAATCATAACTTGAATTGTCGGACACGATTTGGTTTAAAAGGGGAGATTTGATTTCTTCATACGGCTCAATGCGAATTTTTGATGGTAAAGCACGGGCATTAAAAACAACGGTTTCTGCCTCCCTTTCAACAACGGGCGTTTTCGTCACCAAAATCAAACCACCTAAAGCGGCGATTCCTGCTAAAACTGATTCCCACTTCATGCTTACACCTTCAGTCTGTTGTTCAATTCCTTAATTCCCAAGTCGTATTTAGTGTCTTGTGCCTTAATCTTGTTGTCGTATTCCTGCTTCAATTCATCAATTTTTTTATCGTAATCAATCTTGGCTTGAGCCTTACCAATTGTTTTCACACTCTCAAAGCATTCCACAACCTTTGGCTTAATTTGTTGTTTTTCAGCGTCCGTCAATCGGTTGCCTGCTTGCTCAACCGCTCGGTTGATTTCATCAACGAAGTTATCAAAAAAAACTTGGCTTCGGACAACATAAGCGTAAAAGTCAAGGTTTGAGAACGGGATGGTGGCCGTTAATCCGTTTTTAATCAAAAGAGCGGCTTCTTGTCCTGCTTTATCGCCTGCTTGACTTGCGGCGAGCGAACACTTCCTAATGTCTTCTTGAATGGCTCGCATGAACACCGCCTTTCGCTTCAAAATCCTTTTCTTAACGAAGGATTCAGACCAAAGGTATTCGCCCATTCGTTCTTTGCTCTCAACAATGTCCTGTAACTCTTCAGTCTTTCTATCAGGAACGTCAATTCGTTCTCGGTATGCGTCCCAAGTCCCCCTAATGTTTTGCACAATTGCTCCTTGTTGCGGATTCCATCCTTGAGAAATCAATGGGGCGATTCCCGCATCAAACGCTTCGTAAATCATAAGGCATCCTCTCAAAACGGCGAATTCAACCATGATTTTCGCTTCTTCCAATGTCGGAATGTAAAGGTTTTCATTCAATCGCAATTTTGTGCGGAAAGGCCCTCCCAACCAATCATCTTCCGTAAGCCATTGATTTTTAGCGTAGTCCTCAATTCTCCATTCAAACTCACTTTCTTCTCTCGTTGCTTTCTTTTCAGTCAAGCCTTCACTAATCACGGAACGCATGAAGTCCCTTATGTTTTGGTAAATAGGACTCCGTTCATCGTCCATATTGTTATCTTTTTGGCCCGTTGTGTAAAGCGTCCAATAAGCGTCCCTTCTGTCGTTTTGATTCGCATTGGTTGAAACCTCGTTTTCCCACTTCAAATTAAAATCGGATTGTGAGATTGGAGAAAAAGAAAAATTAGATTCAAACCATACCTTTTCATCTCGGTATTTGTAGCCCGGTATGAATTCAAGGTCTTTAATGTCGGACTCACTTGTTCCTTGATGTTGGAAAAATCCAAAAAGAATATTCAAATCGTCTTCCGAAGGGTCGTTTCTGTAAAACGGCTCTTCAAAATGCCGGTCTGTTGTGAAATTGTTAAATTTTTCCCACGGAATAGATGCGTTTAAAGGATTTGAATAATCAAATGTTCCATAGTTTTGATTGAAAGATGGATTGGGTGCGAAATAGAATCCTTTCTCTTCTAAAAAAATTTGATTAAAGGGGTTTTTTGTAATGCTAACGCCGTTATCAAGCCGAATTTTTTTCGGGAATCCTCTTGGAGCCGCAAAGGTTTCTGCGTGTTTTGAATGAGAAGATTTAGAAACAAGGAGCAATCCACCAACGGTGGCGATTCCTGCTAAAACTCCCGACTTCCACAAGGTATCACTTCCTGTTGAATTTGTCCAACAGGGAAGCAACCTTTTCCGAGCCTAAAGCCATAGCCATACCGACGCCGAGAGCCGCAAGTCCAAGAACAAGTTTCCCGTTGCGGGAGATTCCTTCTGCGGCCATCGTTTCGGAAAGGTAAAGGTCTTCATAGCATTCCGAACAGAATCCTTCTGCGTTCAATTGCACCTCTTCGGCACAATGTTCGCAGGTTTCGCCGTTAAGGTGGTAATCCTCTTCGGCTCCGAATTCGGGGAAGGCGCAGAAACTACATTCACCGTCTTCAAAATTGGTTCGCTTGTTGCATCCATTACAGAATTTGATGTTCTTTCCTTGTTCGGCAAAGTGAATGCCTTCGGGCGGGAGGGAAGGAGAGGAAACTCCTTGAGCGTCTTCCCATGAAATATCAAAAGAGGAAGGAGAGGATTCTGCATTGAAGTGTGAACCAAAACATTCTATGCACTTATTCGCATATTGCCAATCGCAATCGGAACAAATAGACGAACCACACATCTTGCATTTTGGATTTGCAATATCTTTTCCGCAACGACAAGTGGACTTTTCTGCTTCAAAAGATTCAGCCATTTTGGTTGCAGGTCGGAATACCGCCCACAAATCGCCTTTCTGTTTGATTTGAAATCCGGGTTTGTTGATTTCTCGCAATTGTCGGGTTGCATCGGCTTTGCTTTTCCAAGAACCGTATTGTTCCATTCGCCCTCTTAGGTCTTCAGACTCAAAGGTTTCAGCATTTTGATAGTCATAGCATTTTTCACACAGAACAAATCCTTTTCCTTGAATGTAATAGTCTGTATCTCTCCCACAGTTTTGGCAAACATTCCAAAGACCATAGCAATTTCCACACATACCTGCAAACTCCATGTGGGTCTTTTTATCAATCCCTCGCCCACAGTCACTACAACTTTTCCCACCTTCAAAGGTTTCAGCCGATTTACAACCGCAACCTTCTGCTCGCTTGTGGGAGCCGCAAGAGGAACAGAACGATTCTGTTTCATAAACATCGGAGAAAGAAGCATTCGTTGGTTCCGTAGCAGGTGTGCTTCCTTCGGGTTCTTGATTTGGTTCGTAAGTGGCTGATTCTCCTTCGCTTTCAGCCGCAAATCCATGTTGAGCAAAAACTTCCTCCTTCACGGTTTTCGGCAAACACCGTCTTCCTTCGTATTCTCCATAGAGAATGTTCCTCAACGACCCACCCTTTGAAGCGACCCGCTTCCCATCGGTGATGGTTGCTTCCACATTTTGTTTTAAAGAAGGACAATACATTCGCATCGTAGCCATGCTTAACCTTTATCGTTGCGACTATTTAATAGGTCATGTTCAAATCAACATGAAATGAACATTAGAATAGCCTGTCGTGGGGCTTGTGAACAGGTCTAAATGCAACCCCTTCTTGGCCGAATGCTGAAATGGAGCCGCCGAACATGGAAGGTTGATGGGCAGAAGACAATTCAGCGTCCAAATAATCCAAACGGTAATCGTTCTTTTTGTGTTCTGCGGCCTTTTGTTCCGCTTCTTGAGCCTGTGCTTCGGTTTCTTCAATCGTGGCCTGTGCCTCATCAAGAATGCGCTCGTATTTAGCGGCCATGTCTTGAGCCTTCATTCCACGGCTTAGACGGCCAAGAGAATAGCCGAGGGGTAAGAATCCACCGACCATGAGGATAAGGGGCGTGTAGCCGTCAAACATGGCTCCATCGTTCTTTACACGGTCATATCCAACGATTCCAAAAGTGGCGGCAGATAGGCAGAAGGGCAGAATGGTTAAACTCTCACGGCTTTCTTGACGGAAGGGAGATTGAATCTCTTCTTCGTCTTCACCCGCTTCCTCTCCTTCACCAAAGAGAATCTTGTCCCGCAATTCTGCGAAATCAAAAGATGAACCCATAGTGAACACTTATCGTTTCTGCTATTTAAAGACGATTCAATCCAAAAAAGAGAAATCTGCGGAAATCGAGAACACGACTCATCGTTATCTAAAGCCGCGCCTTCATTCAGTCTTAGACCATTGTTTCTTAAAAGCGTGTCCGGTCCAACTCGTTTTTAGGAGAAGACTCACGGTTTCATCATACCGTGCCTTTTCTTCAGCCCAAATTTCCCATGCAATCGCGTCATAAACAGGGAATAGTGGCCCTTCGGGAATTTCCTTTCCATAAAGGATTTCATTTTTCATCATCTGCACCCTTCGTGAATCATCGTTGCTGAGGTCGCTCTTCAAAGCATACGGGGTGTATTTCATCGTCAATGGGTTCTTATTGTCTTCAAGAACGCGGGATGCGAACAAGGCGTCTTGTTCCTTTTGAGCCTTCTTCGCTTCCTCTTCGGTTTGGTTTCCCCTGACGTAAGCCATCTTGATTTTATCAGCGAATCCATCCCAAAAATTATCGGGGGTTCGGTCCACCATAGCATTGACGAAAGCATCACACCATTCAACAGGAAGAACCTGTCCCCATTGGTATTCTGACCCCTTGTTCGTCCGAACATTGAGTCGGAAGTTTCGTTCATTTGCGTAGTCCACCGCGTCGGTCACATCGTCAAAGAAACGGTATTCGGGGTTCTGCAATTGTTTTACATTGTAATAAGGGTCATAGCCCTTATATGTGAAGGCTTCCACATCAGGGTTTTGAACCAACCATGCCTTCAAGCCCACAAATGATTCCATACCGAATGCTGAATTAACCATGTTCTTATCATCAACAGAAAGCAGGCTCTTCAAAGTTTCATACCGAATGCGGTTCGTCTTATCGTCCGTTTTCGGATTGTATATGGCTTTATTCGTGGTTTGAACCACTTGTGGTCCTTGACGCATATACGAATGAATTCCAATAGAACGGTGAATGTTGTTGATGAAAATTTCTTTGTCCAACAGAACAATTGGGCGGTAATGAATAAATCGGCTCCCTCCCGCCATCATAAGGTTGAGCATCCCGTCCATATCGCGTGAATTGTTCGCCCTGTCGCCGTAATATTCCCATCTTCCGTTCATACCCACCCAAAGGAATTCATCTTCTGAAACGGATGGAATCTTTTCCTTGAGGTAAGCATATAATTCCCTGAAATAGACCTTCGTGTATTTCTCCCTTTGGGCATTCAAAGATTCTCGTTCAGAAGGGGAAACCTGATTTCCTGACCAATTCGCATAGGCTTCGTATTGAGCGGGCTTTAGGAAGAAGGGTGCGAAAGACACCCGTTGTGGAATCTGCCCCTGAATCTGCCTGCCTCGCGCCATGAATTGCCGTTGTTCGGACGCATATTTAGTCTTTTTGGTGTTGAGAGCCATAAAACCCCCAACGAGAGCGACGGCACTTAGGGCCAAAGTCTTCTTTGCATCATTCATTTCCAAGACCCCTTCCCGAATAGTTTTGTCCGAAAGAAGCGTTGGTGTAAGCGGCGGCATTCATCCAAGAGGCCCCGTCCATGAGCGAAGAAAGGTGGTTTTCTGCGCCGCCCATTGGGTAAGCAGTTTGACCGGGATAAGAACCAAAACCCGAAACGGGAGAAGCGAGAGGGGTCACAACGGGAATGTCCGTGCCTCCCGAATTGATGGGGATTTGATACATTCGGTTTGCTCCAATCAACACATCTCCGTTGGTGTTTGTTCCTTCTGCGGCCATGCCGAGTCGGGAACGGATTTTAGAAACACCGTCCTTAATCTCATCGTCAAAGATAAGGTAAAGAGCAACGGCGATTGCACCGCCAATAACGGTCTTCTTCATGTCCATTTCATTCACCCTTGTCCATCATGCTTCCAATCAAGGCCGTAAGGGTTGCACCTGCGAGGCCGAACAAAGCCGCACCCGTGAGCAAACCTGCGCTAAGTTTCACGCCTGTTTGGAAAGGCTTCTCAATGGAGAAATCTGCTTCAAAGTCTTCGGCTCTCATTTGCCCGAAATTGTTTCCTTCACCGACAAGGCCGAAAGAAGTGTCTTCTTCCGCATGAAGAGGCGTTCCGTTGAAATCAAAGGTTTGTTGTCCGACAACATTTCCGTCGCCTTCGGGCATAAACTCGCTCTTCTTCACAAAGGTAAAGGTTCCGTTTCCACACTTCTTACACTTGGTAATTCCGTCCACAGGGTTGCGGTTCCAATGCTTACACTTGGAGCAGGCATAAAGACCTTCGTGTTCAGCATTATGCGTAATAATCCGTCCGTTTCTGCGACGAGCATACATTCTTCCGTTTTTATCTTTAGAAAACATTGACTTGGATTCAGCACCGTATTCATCACCCGATTCACAATAATAGCACATTCCATCGTGCGTTTCATAACAGGTTCCGCACATATCACTATGTTGGCCCCCATTACGCTGATTTCTGCAAGAGCGAGGACTTGAGGATTTCTCATCATCACCACAATAGGAACACCAATATTCATGTTCTGCGGAGAAAGAAGCATTCGTTGGCTCCGTAGCAGGTTCACTTCCTTCGGGGTCTTGACTTGGGGCATAGGTGGCCGATTCGCCGCCTTCTGCGTAATATTGAGCAACGCCACGACCCATAGGGGCAGGGACAATGTAAGATTCAACAGGTTCAATCTCTTCGGCGGCACGGCATCCACAGTCGGAACACATGATGTGTATTTATCCGTTCCGCTATTTAAAGAATACGAATCAAATGTGCATGGACTCATAATCCTTCTTGTCTTCCTTGAAAAATTGGTATTTTTCCCGATTCTCTTTCATCCTTTCAGCCATTTCTAAAAGCAAATTGCCCGAAAGCGTGAAGTCTTCTTCGTAATCGTTTTTTTCCAACCCTTCCATATAAGACAACATCACAATTTCTTTCAAGTGTGCGCCCGACATTCCTTCACAAATCTGCACCAATTTCTTGAAATCAATCTTTCCGTGCTTAATCGTTCTCAAATATCGCTTGAAAATCGTTTCACGAAGGTTGTCGTCGGGAAGTCCGAAATCAATGCGAATATCAAATCTGCCCGGTCTATCAATCAACGCTTTGTCCAAGTGTTGCGGGTAATTCGTTGTTGCAATCGTAATCACTTGTTGGTTTGATTCAATTCCTGCAAGGCAATTCAAAAACTCCCCTAAAAGCGGGTGGTCGTTTCCGTATTGTTCCCTGTCGCTTGCTCCGAGCGTATCAATATCTTCAACAACAATGATTGTCGGAGAAAGAGAACGGGCTAAAGAATACATTTGGGAAATATCGCCCCGATTGGAAATGCTTTCCGATGTAATGTAAATAAATGTGCAATCGGTTTGGCTCATCACCGTATTACATAAAAGAGTCTTTCCCGTGCCGGGTGGCCCTGTAATCAAAACACCACGACTCAAAGGAAGGTTGCGAGCCTTAAACTTCTCCATGTTCTCAATAAACTTTGAAACATTTCGGTCAATTCGTTGCCTTTGAGAATCGGTCAAAACAATGTCTTCCCAATTCTTATCGTCGTAATAGATGAAATTCATTTGAGAGTTAAAAGAAGCGTTCTTCAAAACTCCTTCGGTATGGTGGTATTCCATGAATGGCGTTAAGAAATCGGAGGGGGAGCATACAGAAGAGTCATAAGCAATCCGCACTTCCATGTTTAGTCCCTCAACAGGGGTAAGAGAAATAACGAATTTTAATCCGTCTTCGTTTTCAATGAAATACACGCCTTTGATAACGATTGAGGTTTCTCCATGAGGGAATTTCATTTTCTTTTTCACGACGGCACAATGGGTTTGCTTTCTTCGGGTGTAATTGATGATTTTTGCATTCGGATATTCACGCTCAAGAAAGCGTTCAAAGTCATAAAGAAGGGAAGGAACATGGTTTTCATCCCACCATTCCCATTCTTCATCTTCTTCTCCTATCTCAACACCTAAAAATTCGGCAATTTCTTCATTCAAAAGCGTTCTTCTGTTTTCGGCGTTGTGGGCGACTTCTTGAACGAAAGCCTTGATTTTCTCGGAATCAAAGGGGACTTTACATTCTCCAATCGGAGTTTCAATCGTGATGTATTCCCTATCGGCTTCGCTCATGGTTTCATATTGTTGAATCGCTTATTTATATGTTGAAAACTTGTGTGCGATTGACGCCCGCAAATGTTTCGCTTAACTGCTTCCATTCGGAAACAGAAACTTCGGTGGGCCTATCTTGTTCCAAAGGTAATGGATGAATGGACAAAAACAAGTCGGAGTTTTCGCTAAAAACCGATTCAATATCGCCTTCAAAGGCAGGGGTTTGAGAACCACGATTCGTTGTGTTGTTTTCTCCAATCGTGTGAAACCCCGAAATCTGTAAAACAGGAGCATATCCTTTCAATTTCCCTCCCTTTCGGGGGTCGCCGCATATTCTCATCCAACATTCGGTGTCTTCTAAAATGGAAAATCTCTCATCAAAGCCACCGACTTCCTCAAACGCATCTCTTCTAACGGCAGTTACCGTCGGTGCAGGGGGGTGTCCAAAGAACCAATAATAAGCAAGATGAGGATAAGAGATGATGAAATCAATGGGTTCATACCACCCGTAATACCGTTCCATTTCATAGGTTTCTCCTGTTTTCGCTGATTGGATTCTATACACGGTATCGCAAACGGCAGACCATACGGCAATCTCTTTTTTAGACTCCAAAATTGCTTGCTTCATCACTTCCAAATGATAATCATACCACCAATCGTCCCCGTCTAAAAAAGCGATAAACGGTTGCTTTCCACAGGAAACCGCTTGATTTCTTGCTCCGCCGACCCGTTTTCTGTTCTCATCCTGTTCCAAATAATTGAAGCCGTATGATTCCACAAGCCGTTTTGTTTCTTCGCTTGGTTTCCCGTCGCAAACCCACACTTCGTATTCTTGAAAAGTTTGAGCGGCGATTGAGTCAAAACATTTGGTGAGAAGCGGTTCCGCAACATTGTAAATCGGAACGATTACATCAAACATGAGATGTGTATTCTTCCAACACTTATTTATAGTCGTCTTGGTGTGGAGCAGGTATGGGTTGGGAAGTTATCCACGACAAGGATTTGGGTTATGCCGTTATCATGTGTAATACCATGAACACCGCTCACAATCCCGTTTTTAGGCCGAATGAAGACTTCAACAAGGCTTTGTTTTACGCATGGTGGGACGAAATGCGACTCCAAGACCCACGACAAATGGACTCGGATTACCTTCAATCCGCATGGGAAAAGTTTGACCTGTTTTGCTCCGAACCTGTTATCAAACTCAAGTTTAACCGACAGGGTAAGGCTTCGGAAATCATCACGGTTCATTTCGGTTCCGATGGCGACCTTTTCATCCCTTATTTGGAAGGGCTTGATGAAGAGGAATACGAATCTCTTGACGAGATGGAATCCGCAATTCGCACTTCGGTCTTTAAAGGGATTTGGTGTGGGCAGTTTGAACACCACAACAATTCGTTGTGGTCTTTAACCGCCGTCAAAGCCTATCGTGGTTATGTTCCACTTAATTCGGCCTTGATGTTCCCAAAAATCCTCCCTAATCACGAATCCGTGATGAAGGAGGCCCTTGAAATCCACCAATCGTGAGGCGCAACCTGTGTGGCCTTACGGCTATGGCTACGCCCTTTGCGAAAGGTTTCACGACCTGTTTCCGTTCCCGAATCTGCTTAGTTTTCAAGCAACCATAGCGGATTGAGATTGGATGAGGGTGCGCTTATACCAATCCACGTTGCCCGGATTGATGCTGATACCCATCTCAAGGAGTTTGTTGGCAATCAGCGCATCGGGGCCGTCGTAAAGGGTGTATTTCACGAAACATTGGAGGTTGGCGTATTCTGCCGAGTTGTAAAAGGTCACCAACACGTCGAAGACTTGGCCCGGAAGCACATACACGTCAGGATAAAGGCTGAACGACGGTTGGAAGTTGAGGGAACGGGGGTAAGGGGAAGCGGTTCCCGGAATACCGTCGTTGCCCACGTTGTCGGGGTCAAGGAAATAGTCGGTGGTGTTGATACGGACTTGCACGAAGGCACGGGGGCCTGCGATACCGTTGGACACGGTGAGGCCACGGTAGTCTGCGGTATCAAGACCCGACACGAAGGCCGACGGGGTGACGGCAATATCTTCAATGACGACGAATTGCGTTGCGGTCGTTTCGGCAGGCTTGGTGATGTTGTTACCATAGCCACCGATGAAGACCGACACACGGTTTCCTGCTTGAGCCGCACCAATGGCGGTGTTTCGGCTTCCATCCCATTCATAGATTTGACTTCTCATGCTCATATTATTCACTTCCTGTTTTTATTTCTCCTAAAAAGGGGAATGCGCTTATGCTTGTCCTCCTGCGGCGGCGGCAACGGCGGAGCGTTGTTGTTGCTCAATGAGGGTGCGCTTATACCAATCCACGTTGTTCGGGTTGATGGTTACGCCCAATTCAAGGAGTTTGTTTGCAATCAGCGCATCGGGGCCGTCGTAAAGGGTGTATTTCACGAATGCGGCGACGACTTCCGTATCGGTGGCGGAAGTGGCCGAGCGTTGCGAATACAGGATTTGGAAGACTTGACCGGGGAGAACATACACGTCGGGGTAAAGGTCAAAGGACTTCAGCAGGTTGTCCGTTCCACCGCTTGTGGAGGCGGCTCCACGGGGGTAAGGAGATGCAAGACCGGGGACACCCACTTGGTCGGTCACGTCAGGGTTTTGGAAATAGTCCGTGGTGTTGATACGGACTTGAACCGCACCGCCGAGGTGAGGGGTGCAAGCAATATCTTCAATGACGATGAATTGCGTTGCGGTCGTTTCGGCAGGCTTGGTGATGTTGTTGCCGATACCGCCGATGAAAACATCGTATTCGGTGCTTGCGGCTACATATTTCGGTTGATTGTCCACGCCACGACGGAGGGTTGAGGTTGAACCGCTCGGTGCGAGGTTTGCCCATTCATAAACTTGACTTCTCATGCTCATATTTTTCACTTTCCTTTTTTCTGTGCCGCAAGTCTATGTAGCGACACTTTGTTATTCTTTTTTTCACTATTTAAAGAATCGCACTTTTTAAAAGAAAACGGTTTTAAAATCGTTTTAATCTTGCTTTCGCTCAAGCCTTTTAGAAACAATTGGTTCTAAAAACCTATCTCAAACTTCCCGTTCAACACGAAGCGGGTCAAATCCTGTAAGGACGGCGACACCGAGAGCAAGGGTGATGAATCCACCGATGCGAAGGAGCGTCACATCACCAACAACAGGGGCCGAGAAGAGAACACGGTTCAAAATATCGCCAAGAATGTTGCCGCCAATAGCGGTTACAACACCGACAACAACAAGAGAACCACCAACAGTCGTTTTGTTAAGAAGCATTCCACGAACATTCATCTTTAATCACCTTCACATACAAGCGACGACACAACAACCGCCGCAAACGACGAGAGCAAGTCCGAGCGTGTGTTGAACGCTGAACCAACCGACGGAAGGGAGGTCAAGGAAACCGAGAACGGGTTGGGATTCAGTCATAGCCAAGTGCAGACCACCAACGGTGGTGAGAACGGCACAAAGCATTCTTTGGTTAGAAACGGTATTACAGATTTGGTTAAACATCATTTTCACTTCCTATTTCACATAAATCGGTTGTAAAGGGTTGAAGCACCGACAAGAACGCCGACGGCTCCCATAACCTTTCCAACATTTCCACCCATCATTCCTTCAAGGCCCATGCCGTAGCCGAAATATCCGAGTCCGAGTCCCAAAACCGAAACGCCGACGACGATTTGGCCCGTGGGGGTTGAAGTCCATCCTGTTAGTGTATTCATCATATTCATTTTATTCACCTTTTTATTTATTGTCCAATGACTGAACCATGACCTTCTGCACCTGCGATAAAGCGTCCGAGGAATCCCGATTGGTTGGATTCGGCATACCATTGGGTAACGCCACGACCCGAATCGCCTGCTGAGGGCATGGAATAGGAAGACAGAACATCTTGAATCCCTCCGACTTCACGGGTGGTGGGAAGACCGCCTGCGGTCATGGTCACATCATACATGGTGGTGGTTGCGGGACGGTCTGCGAGCGAAGCACCGCCAACAACATTCGCCATTGAATTGTCCCCCGTCATGGAGCGGTTTCCAAAGGCATCGGTGGACTTCATGTGAGCGTCCATTGGAAGACTGTTGGTGGGGGCGTCGGTGGAAGCGGAATCAGCACCGAACCATTGGGTTACGCCGTGGCCCATAGCGGCTTCTTCACGAACCGAGTCAAGAGAAGCACCTTCTTGGCGACGAGCGATTGCGACTTGAGGCGAAACTTCTTCTGCACCGTAGTTTTGGGTGGGTTGGTAAGAGGAACGGTCAATCTCAACGGATTCCATAGGGGTATAACCATCAAGGGTTCCTTCTGCGTCCTTCGTCAAAATGGTTTGAAGGCGGGGCAAGAAGCCAAAATAACCGAGCGTTTGAGCAACGGCGGCTCCGAAAAGGATTGGGCCACCAACGAGGGAAGCCATACCCATGCCCTTAGAGGTGTTCTTCATACCGTAGCCGAACAGACCTGCACCCATGAAGGCCAAAGCACCCGTGCGGAGAACATTACCGAGAGGAAGGCGTTGGAAGGGGAGCATGGTCACGATACCTGCAACAACGGTGGACACAACAAGACCACCTGTTGCGTAAAGAATGTCCATGCGTTCTTCGCCGCTTGTGGCGACACTTCTTGCGCCCGAATAGACGCCTTCGCCCAAATCGGTTGCGGTATTTGTGATTGCTCGGACAACATTCATCTTTTTCACCTTTTGGTTATTTTCTGTTTATCTCTTTCGCTATTTAAAAACTCTCATCACAAACTTTGGAAATCTTGGAATCGGATTGGGAGGGATTCTGCGCCCAAAACGGTGGCCTGCGGTTGCATTCGCATTCCGTAAGCATCTCCAATTTCGTTTCTCGCAGGAGAATAGCCCGTCAAAGGACGGGGGCGAACATATTCTGCGGCCAAGACTTCTGCGGCAGAATGACCTGCAAGTTTCGGCATGGAGGAATCATACACATTATCAATGGAAGATTCAATCACTTGGCCTCCAACGAATTCGCTAATTCCCGTATTATCGGTGTGTGCAACCACAATATCGGTGATTTCACGCTTTGCGTCGGGGTCAAGAGAAGAATTCTCAACGGTGGTCAAAAATCGGTTGGTTGCATTGGAACCCGATTTGGAAAACATTACGCTTTCACGGTTGAACAAACGGGCAAAGACACCGCTTCCCATCTTTTTCAAAGTCCAAGTGGAGGTTGCCGAATCGTAAGAAACGGTGAATTCTCCGAAGGTTTTCGTCAAAGAAGCCATTTTAGGAGCGGTGGAAGGGCCATTCGGAGGCGCAACATAAAGTGTCGCAGGGTTGGGAACATAAGCAATTGGTCTTCCAATAATTTCTGTTGCTTCGGATTCGGAAGCGTAATATGAGTTTAGTCGGTAATGACCGTCCCCCAAATCGCTTCCTAAACTGTGGAGAGCGTTCTCCATGTGGGAACGACGCATTGTGTTTTGAATCATTAAGTCAAGACCCATATTAACCCTTTGTCCTTTTTGCTATTTAAAAACGCTTCTTGATTTCGGGAAGCAAAGCGAAAGCCGTAATAATTCCTGCGGCAATCATTCCGTATTTTGTTTTCTTTGATTCTGCACCAAAGGTTTCAGCCCCATATCTTTCATCGTGGCTCTCTTCTTCATGTTCTGCCCAATCGGTAATCGGCACATTTCCGTGCTTCTTACCCTCATCCTTCGCCCAATCTCTAAACGAAATGTCCTGTCCGTGCGTTAGCATTTCTTGGTCTGCCCATTCGTTGAATTCCACATCAAAGGTTTCAGCCCTCCAATATCCGCCATCTAAGATTCCCGAATAGGGCATTCCTTGATAATCAACCGTAATCTCCATTTGTTCCAAATCAATTTCTTGATTCTTAATAAGTTTGTAATCCGTGATTGTTGGTTTAACGGATTCAGCATCCATAAATAACTTTGCAAAAGGGACTTCATTTTCCCGAAGAGGATTTCTAAGGGGGCTTTCTTCGCCCATCAAATCTTCGCCCACAATTCTTTTCACGATTGCATCTGCACCATCTCCGACGGTTGCATAAGAAGGAGATTTTCTAATGGCTATGTTTCTAATCTCACCGTTTTCCATTACCTCATAACTTCCGCCGTCGTAATCAACCCCTCCGACGGAAATATGAAACTCGGCCAAGACGGTTGAATCTTGTAAAAATTCAAATCCATGAACGGAGCATTTCTTCCCTTCAATAATGGTTAAAGCGTGTGCTAAATTTTGAGCAGTTTTGCGGATTTCTCTTTCCGTGTATTCCATTTCACTTCAACCTCCACAAAAACCCTAATCCCAAAACAGAAGCAACGGCAATCGCCGCAGGTTTTGTGTATTTGGAGAAGGAACGGGAGGATTCGGCCTCATATTCGGCCCGCAATTCAGCAATAATTTCGGCCTTATAATCGGTGGCTTGTGATTCTGCCTTACGCACCACATCAATAAGCGATTCCAAACCTTCGCTTTCAATCTCCACAACATACGGCTTCAAATCGGCAACGGTGGCCCTTTCTGCTTTATACAAAGCGGTGGCTCTATCTTCTCCGCCGTAATTTGCACGGCTCCATGTGGTTGCGGCAAGAGTCGCAAAAGTCGGCTTCACTTCAAAACCGCTCGCTTTGAAATTGGAAACAATACGGGCAACGGCCAATTCGCTTGCTTCATCGGCCTCAAAAAGCCATCCTTGATAATCAGCGATTGAAAGGGAGGAAACATCTCTAAAGTCTTCGGAATGTGCGCCAATGAAATCGTCTAAATTAGACGCATCACCCTCACGGTTCATACCGTGCGACTCGGTGTTGAAAGATTCCAAGTTTCCTCCACCCGTGTTCATTAGAGAATCGCTCATCATGTCGTTAATGACTTCGTGGACTTCGCCCACATCTTCGTGAGAAACAGGAACCGCATCGGGAGCGTATTCTTCCGATTCAAAAATACCCATAGGAGAGTTTTATGGGTCTTGCTATTTAAAAAGTCATTTCGTTTCTTAGGTCTTCGACAATTTCTTTCATAAGGCTGAAAGTGTCTTCCTTCTTCCATCCAATGATTCGCTTTGATAAAACAAAATCGTGAGCCGTTTCCAAGTCGGGAAATTCGGAAGGATAGGCCAAAGTCAAAGCCGCCGATGAAACTAATGTGGAACGATGGATTCCTGCATAACAATGAACAAGAAGGGGTTCATCGTTTTTAAGGTGTTTAACGGCGGCAATCACGCCGTTTCTCCAATTAAGAATCTGTTTTTCTTTTGTTCTCTCATTCCATTGTCCGTAAAACGAAACAATTTCTCCAACAGGAAAATGATGTTCCCTCTCTTGATAATTTGATTCGTCGCACATATTGACGGTATGATATTGGTTTTTTGATAATCGGGCTTGTGCAAGGGAAGAAATATGAAGCGACTTGAAAACAGGGGTGATTTCGGATTCTTGACCCGTTCCTTTAATCCATGCCGTCGTCCAATTGTTTCCCATCGGAGAGGCATAATCCCCACACCTTCATAAATGTTTTGGTGTTAAACTTTAAACCGTGTGGAAACGACGACTGTGGAATCCTTCTGCACGGTATTTTCGCATCCACGAAGGCTTGCTTAATTCGCCTGCAAGGTTTTCCATAGCCTGTTCGTAACTTTCGGCTTCAAAAGACGCTTCCTGTTCGGCCCTGTATTCTTCGGCCAATTTCAGTTTCTTTTGAAAACGGGTTTCCAAATCACGAACATGGGAAATGATTTCATCAATCGTTTCAAGAATTGCAGTTACAGAAGGGTTGGCGAGCGATTCCGAAGAGCCGTCAAACAGGTTTGGATAGGAAAAAGTTTCGTTCACAATGAAGTCGGTGGAGAATGGCAAAGGACGGCCTCGCATCACCAAACCCGAAACTCTAAAGCCACCTTCTCGCTTTTCAATTCCTTTTACCAAACGACCCGTTTCATCACGCTCTCCGACTTGGAAAAACAGACAAAGCGGGGTGTAGCCTTTCATTTCATCAGCAGGGATGGCGTCAAATTTTACACATTCCATACGCTCAAACGATTTCCGCTCATCGTCCCAATTGATTCCTTTGTAAGCAGAATCGGTGGCGACGAAAATAAACCTTTCCATCTTCAAACTCTCCTAATCATGCTTCGTTCTCCCGAAGCACGGGAAACGGCGAAAGCCTCCGTGTCGGAGATTTGGGAAACATCATATTCAATGCTCCATTGGGACAAACTCATGGTTCTGCTCCCATCGGTGTAAGATTGGTTCATGCCTGCTGAAAGCGTTCCGTGAACGGATTGGAGGGAGGACGAATCAACGGAACGGCTTCCTGCCCTGTTTGCTCCAACAGAAGAAGAAGTGGAGGTAAAAGCAGGGTTTTGTCCCGCTTGACCAACGGCCATCATGGAAGAATAGACGGTGGGTGGAGCGTATGCTTGTCCTGTATATCCGCTAAGGTTGAGGGGAAGGAACGGAGAAACAGAAGGGTCAAGAGAAACAGGATTCGTTTCCTTAATCACACGCTCTTGGGTGTTTCGTCCGTCAAAACCGACGCCGAAATAAGGCGTTTGTCCCGTTACAGAATTTGCTTCCTTCTCTTCAACACAACAAGGCTTTCCTGTAAAGAACGACTTTATTTTATCAAAAATAGAACATTCACAAGCGGCTTCTGCGTTAAATCGGTAAGCAAACGGAGGCTCCGTGATTAAAGATTGTTCGGGTTCACGGTAATTCGTATCACGGTTGATGGCAACATCGGTATGTGCGCCAATGCCCGGTTCGTTTGATTCCACCACACGGTCTGTTGGAAGAGCATGGAAACGGCTTCCCATGAAGGAAGGGTCAAGCGAAACAGGAATTACAGGAACGGCATAGCCTGTGGATTCAACAATCATTTCTTCGTAATCGGCAGGAAGCAAATCGCCTGTGGTGGGGTGTGCAACAAGCGAAGGTTCTCCCGTTCCGACAGGAGCCATTTCATCTCCGTCTGCCTTAAACACACCACGATTTTGCAGGAACAAACTTCCACCGATTACAACGGCGGCGGTTCCGAGAGCGAGGGAGAGCCAATCACGGGAAGGCTTGACGAAATCAGCATTATGCGTAATGATTTCTCCGTTTCTTTTACGGGCATACATTTTTCCGTTTTTATCCTTTCCAAACATGGATTTGGATTCTGCACCAAGTTTAATGTCGGGTTCATAAAAATATCTAATGTAAATGGCGTTCCATCTATCCTGTTGTTTTGGATTTCCATAGATTATTACATCAATTCCTTGTGTTGGCCCACTTAGTTTCAAATTTCTGTTTTGGTTCGCAACATCGTTCATGTAAAACCTGTATTCTCGTCCATTATGAACACGGGGCCTTCCATCAAACAACCATTCGGGGATGCCCTCACTCGCTTCTTCTTGGTGTGGACAGTTAGAAGGTTCAAAATATTCACTAAAAGTGCCGCATTCGGAACATCCGTCATTTTCATCATCAACCGTCTTATTTCCACAGTTAGGACAGGCCCATTCTTGCTCTCCTTCTTCACAAATTTCACACAATTCATACGATGTTGATTGCGTCATAAGGCTTACCGCTAATCCTTCAACCAACCAACGACATTGAGATTCTTCCGAGTCAGTCAATTCTGTGGAAGATTCAATCCCAAAAGAATATTTCATCTTTCCAAATCTTCCTTTTTTGACTCCCTCAAACGATTCCGTTTCAGCACCAAGTTTGATTTCAGCGATTTCATTCATTTCCTCGTCGCTAATATCAATCTCAACGGCTTCCTCTTCTTCATCGTCTTCCATTTCAATGAAGCCTTTGTGTTCTCCCCCATCGTCATAAACGGCGAGCAAGTCTTCGTCTTCGTTAATTGGACGGGCTTCGGCATTATAGCCATCGGCGGTGTTCCAACCTTCACGGTAAATTGTTTGGTTGTTATTTGTATATGAAATTTCTTCTCTTTCTTTCTCTCCGTCGTTAAAATCAAAATGAACACTAATGCGTTCCCATTTGTCTTCATCTTTTCCATAGATGTATAGATGAAGTTCGGTGTCTGCTAATTCGTATTTTCGCCCTTGATGTGAACCTTCCCAAAGGCCGTAAGGAATAGTCTTCCAATTCTTCATATCGGAACGGGAAGCCTTGTTCAAAACATCTTGGAAAACGCCTCTAACGACTTCTTCACATTGTTCGTCCGTCCAACCGTCTTCTTTTTGTGAATCAACCGACCAATCATATACAATATGGCCTCCGCTTCCTGTTGTTGTGTTGCGCCATCCAAGAGAGCCAATTACGCCTTCTCCTTCGCCCTCTTCGGCTTGGTGAACAACCCAATCAAAGCCTGCATCCATGTAGCCTCCTGTTGGAAGCGGGTTGGAAGGAGGGTCGGGGAACATACCCACGATTTTGGCGTATTCTTGGGGTGTAAAGGAATCTTGATTCACCATGAGGAACACCTGATGGTATCTTCTTATCGTTTCGTCTATTTAAAGACGCTTATACGGATTCAACAACCATTCCAAATTTTCTCTTACCGCATCGGATTCTCGCCAAACATCGGAAGAGATGGGAAGCGGAGAACGGCTTGTCGTTAAATCTTCGGACTCTTCGGGCGAAACAGAAATCATTTTCGTCCACGCAGGCGCAGGTTCCAATTCCGCTTCTGCGTAAAATTGTTTATCCAACCACTTGTTTGCAACCTTTCTCCAATTCTCATTGTGTCCTGCGTAAATCAAATCTCTTTTCTTCTCCGTCGTCTTCCATCCTTTCGGGTGAATCGCATCGGGACTCCACATCACATCAACGGTGGCGGGATAAACCCGAACAACATATCCTGTCGTCATTCCACCGCCGTCCAAAGAAGGGCGTGAAACATTCACCACATCTCCAACCATCCATTCCGAAGGGTTTCTTTGGATTCCGACTTGGGCAAGCGAACCTTGTCGCTCTTGTGGTGCTGAAATGGAGGAAGAAGGATTCACCGTTCTTGAAATGACGGTCAAAGCCTCGTTAAAAAAATCCTGTTGGCGTGAATAAGACACATTTTCCCAAACCCTGTCGCTTCCGAAATCGCCCGTGCTTAATTCCCTTACCTCAACCTCAATTCCTAAATTGCGATTGCCTGCTCCTAAATATCCTCCCGTTGTTTGCTCTCCCATTCCTTTTGCAAATCCTGTAAAAGTGTCGGGATAAACGGCTTGACGAATAACAAAGGTTCCTTTCGGGCCGCTTACGGTTTCTTCTTTCACCACAACCCAATTGTCGGGAATGCTTCTTCCTTTTTCAAGGTTAATCCCTGCAAACTTGCGAAGGGAAAGACGAACAGAATTGAATTCGCCCATTTGATTACCTCCACTTCACCATGTTGCCGATTGTGTCCAAAGGAAACCCTGCTATCAACGCTCTATTGACGGCCACTCGTTCCGATGTGGAAGTCAATTCTTCCCTAATTTGAGCCTCAACGGATTCCGATTTAAGAAGAATTTTGGACGGGTCATGCCCGCCGTAAATCAAATCTTGAAGTCGCTCTTCGGATTGCTTTCCATCGTCCCAAACAACAAGGGCCTTATCCAAAATAATCTTTTGAATCGTTCCTAATCCCGTTTTAAAAGTCGGCTCTCGCACGGCGATTGAAGCGATTCTATCACCGGGTCGCCAATCGTGAACAGGTGGTTTCGCCAAAGCATCACTTCCCGAAGAAGCCTCTTAGCCACCAACCTGCTCCCAAAAACAAACCGCCGATGAGGATTGTGTAAGCGTTTTCTTTCACGAAATCATTTGCTCGCTCAACACGGCCTTCTTCCGTTCTAAACTCCACGCCGCCCGTTTGCAAATCTTGTTGGAGGGGGGCTTCAAAGGGATTGGAAGACGATTGGATTTCGGCGGCTTCTCGCTCGGAAACGGAAGGAGAGCGTCCCTCTTCCATGCCGGGATAAGCCGACATATTGATTCCTAATTCAGCAGGGGTGAAATGACCCATAGCCGTTCCACCACCAAAAGCGGATTTTGAAAGCGAAGTGCCGTCGCCCATGCCGACCATTTCATTAGAATTCGCTTCGCTATTCCAAGACACCGAATGGTTGGTATCTCGCACCACGAAAGAATTCTTCATTCGCTCAACCATTGACTCACCACATTTTCAAACTTGGTTTTTGAGAAGGAGCATATCCTTCTTCTGCACCATACACATCTTCTGCGCCTTCAACGACAACAGGATTCACACGGTCAAGGGAATATTCGGAAGCCATTTGGCGGCGACCTCTCGTTCCCATTGAAATGTTTGGATAATTTCTTGTTTCTGCTTGAGCCGAACCTGCTCCACAACCGCAATCACGCTTCGTTTCTGCCGATTGCTTAAGGGAGGATTTAAGGTCAGTCAAAATGTTGATTCCCGTGATTCCATAAACGGCAACCAATCCAAGTCCGATTCCCGCCGCAATTGCACCAATTCTTTCTGTGTTCATATCATTCACTTCCTTAGTTTCTTTACACCGAATGCAAGTGCCGTAATGCCTGCGGCGATTACGCCAAGCCGTGCGTATGGTTTAGAAATCCCAATGTGTTCAAGTGGCTCCGCAAATGTATCAATTCCCTTTGCACCAAAGGTTTCCGCATAAAACGGGTCGTAATCTTCCTCTTTACGCCGTTCCGTATCTTCAATGAGCGCACGGCGTTGCGATTCCCTCTCTTTCATATTACGGTCATGGACAGGGCCAAATCTGCAATCGTCACAATGCGTCCACATGATGCCCACATAGCCCGAATCGTATTTTTTAACTCCTTCCTTTGTCCCGCATCTTGAACACACTAACTCTTCTGCACCAAAGGTTTCAGCCTTCTTACGCTGATATGAAATGTGTTGGTTGTCTTGAATAATTCCATTCAACGAATCGGGACAAACACCACGAACCATAACATCTTCAAAGTGTGCGTCTGCACAGTCCCAACACATATCCATTTCACACCAATCACAACGGTTGGCTAATTTTCCTTGTTCCATTGAACCGCATTCGTCGCATTTTGAATATTCTGCACCAAAGGTTTCAGCCTTCTTTTTATTGTGTAAGTCACCAATTCCGATAACCCATTTTTCACCAATGTCTTCCCACGAATCGTAGCCGTTAATGTCTGCGATATTGTTAAAAAATTCGTCTAACGCTCCGTAAGACATTCGGGGGAAGTCATCCAAATAATCAAATGCGTTAAAGAATGTTTCCTTTCCATCGGGGCCATACAGATATGATAATGTTCGCTTTTTATTATAGCCTATCTTGTCGCAAATTCCGATAAACCATGTTTCGCCAATTTCTTTCCATGAATCGTAGCCTTCTTCTTCCGCTACATTATCAAAAAATTCTTCTAACATTTCGTATGAAATTCCGAAGCCATCATCCAAATATTCAAATGCGTCAAAGAATTCATTCTTATTAGATTCTGCACCAAAGGTTTCAGCACCAAAAGAACCATTCTTCTTGGCGGCAACCAAAACCGTTGCCATTCCGCCCATAGCAAGAGAAATCTTCCCTTGACGATTGTAAAGGATGAATTTACCGCCGTGCTTTCCCGTAAGAGAAACCTTTTTCAAATTGTATTTCTTGCTTTCGCTTCTTCGTCCCACCGTCATTGGCGTCCAATCATCGGCCCGTCTAATTCCCGAATCATACCAAATAAGGACTTCTTCCTTCGGCTTTAGTGAATTGAAAAACTCAAGCAGGTCTTCTTGACTCATGCGAGCAGGGGATTCAGCCTTCTTTTCAAAGGATTCATCCGTGAACATAATATCACCTTCTCATTCCCACTATTTAATATCAAGCGTCCGAACACATGGATTTAAACGCTCTTACAGATTCCGCATTTCTTGTTTCGCTTCCAACCGATGTGGAAAGGAAACCCGAAACCAAACACAAAGCAAAAGGAATCCCTAATTCAACGGGAGAAAATCCTAATTTAAGGTAAGCGTCTGCGCCAATCAAAACACCGCTTCCAACAACGCCACAAACAAGCGATTTCGCCATCCGTTTGTTTCTAAACGAAGCCTGTTGCTCGGATAAGAAAGCGGCAACACCCGACTTGCAAGGATTCATGGAAAGTCCTTGTATGTTTTGATATTTAAATATCACTTTATGATTTCAAAGCAAGTGGCCTTCTGCACCGAAGGTGCGGCCTGCGTTGATTCCGAATTGTCGGTTTCGGTTTGGAGCAAGTCCTCTAAAGTCGCCAAGATTGACGGGAGGTGCAACATATTCTGCTTCCATACGCATTCCGTTGGAGGGAGGAATAAGTTTTCCAATGTTCATTTGCTTAGGCAGGTTTGCACGGGGCAGAACAGGAGCCTCACGAAGCGACATACGGTTGATAGAAGGAGCAACGGTTACAGAAGGAGCATTAAACATCGTGCGGGGGTTGGTTGGGCGAGAAATAGAAGCGTGGTTGGTTTCGCTTCGGGGGTCGCCACCAAAGTTTTCGTGAACGCCGTGAACGCTCATGTTTGGAATCATGTCTTCTGCACGGAAACGATTCAAGTGCGAAAGGTTCATGGACGGTTGGTTCACAATGGTTGGCGAAGGGCGCACATTGTTTGCAACGATGTTTTGGCCCATAGCGTTGAACGCAGGAAGGGTATCACGGGTCAATTTCTTGGTTGGAAATTGATGGAGTTTGGGTTGTGGAGGAAGGTCGGGTAAAACTGTATCGGAGCCAAGAATTCTTGCCATGTTAATTCACCTGTTTAATTCTTGTCCGTTCCGATATTTAAAGAATCACATTCGGCGGCGAGCGTAAATTCCTGCGCCAACCGCACCTGCGCCGACCAACCAAGCCCACGAAGGAAGAGCCTTAACTCGCTCCATCATGCCTTCAATGGCGGTTTTCTTCTCACCATCGGCCATAAAGGAAACTTGGGGGGGTTGTCCCATCGTTTCTTCAACATTGGAAGGAGCGTTTTTCATGGTTGCGGGAGCGGTCATACCGCCAACAACATCGGTTCCGAGAGGGTCAGCCATAAGGTTTGCGAGATTTGGAACATCGGTAATGTTTCCAAAGGCATTTCCCGTAGTGGTGTTCACATCACGACGAAGCGGTTCGTTGTTCATACCTTTCTATTGGTTTTTCAGTTATTTAAAAGTGGGTATTGAAAAAATACGTCTTTCCCTTTGGTGGAACACCATCATTCGGTGTTGGAATCATTCTTGAAATCCTTTTACGACGATGTATAGGCCACCTGCTAAGGCCGCAATCATGCCAATGCCCATCACAGGACTTCGCACACCCTTTGAGCGAGAATCCGATTCGCTTTCATAGCGACTCATATCAATTTCAACCACAGGTTTTCTTTCTTCGTAAAAAGAAGCAAAGTCGGATTTAACGGAATCGGTAAATGATGGAAGAGAAGCGGAGGAAGGAGGAAGAACCTCCCAATCTTGAGGCTCTTTGTCGTCTTCATCAAAATCAAAATCAACCATTGGGGGAGCAGGACGAGAATAGGTTTCCGACTTCATGGTTGCAGGCTTCATCTCAATGTTTTTACCTGTGTGGGTGACTTTTCTATCGCCCTTAATCTTGGTGGCTCGGTAAAAATCTTCGTTTCTAAAATAAGAGGGAGAATAGCAAATCACTTCGCCTTGAGAAGCGGCTGAAATATCAGTCAGAACCTTTTTCAATTGCTCTCTATCGGTTCCGAATCCCATTTGGTCCTCCACCGCTTTCAAATCACGGTGGTTAATCAAATTGTGAATGAGATACACGGAACATTGAGAAAGAGCGTCTTTGGAAACGGAAGCAGGGCGTTGTGAAATCAAACACACACCGTAGCCGTATTGTCGCCCTAATTTACACATTCGCACAATGCTTCCAAACGACAACGGTTGCCCTCTTTGGGGAACGAAATCTTGGCATTCTTCAAAAAAGGTCATAACGCCTTTGTTCAGTTTTTGTGTGAGCATTTCATCACAATATTCAGCAATAAGTGATTGTTGTTTAGCAAGAGAAAGGTCGGAAATATCAACCACGAAAGAAGTCGGCTCTTGTTTAAGCCTTTGAACAAGTCCTTTAATGTTCACGGTTTCTCCCGATTTCGGTTCAAGTCCTTCCACATTAGGCAATTGTTGAAGGCCACCGTGCGCCCCCAATACATCAAAACAAACGAATTGAAGCCCGACTTGGTTGATTTCTTCCATGAGCAAACCTGCGGTGAAGGACTTTCCGCTTCCCGTAACACCGCAAATGAAAATCTTCTCACGACAAAAATCAAGAGGGAATTTCAAGTCGGCAGGTTGGCCGCTTGAAACGGAGGCGAGAACGATTTCCTTCTCCGACATACAGTTTTAGATTAAGGCTCTTGCTATTTAAAGAATCATTAAATGCTCGGACAAGGCGTAATATCGGAATCTCCCGAATTAACTCTCGCCATGTCCACCAATGTTCCTGCGAAATTTGCAAAGTTTCCGTCTTCTCCAACCACAATGTTGAAACCTAAAACACAACCGTCCATTGGTCGTCCATATTCTTGCGTAAGTGTCGTTCTGAAACTCCGAACCGCTTTTTCTGCTTGTATTCTAAGTCTTTCTGTTTCGGCTCCAATAATAACATAAAAAAGTGGACCCATTTCCCTTATTTCTCTATCGGTGTATTTATAATTTGCAAAAATCTCCGCCCTTACATTTCCGGGTTCATTATATGAACCATCTCCAATAACAACGGTAACGGATTGGTCAAAATCATATCCGCTCATCGTTTCACCCAAAAGATTCAATCCTGCTCCAATATCCGTTCCTCCACTTGGAGCAAAAGGACGATTTTTATCAGCGGGCGACCACGGAGCAAGAAGGTAATCCATGCAAGCGGAATAGTCTTGAGAAGGCCCTTCCCAAACAACATTCGCCCCCGAATTATAAGAATAAATAGCGAAGGTATCACCGCTTAAACTTGCTTGACCAACCATCATGGCGACAACAATCATAGCAATATCCTCACCGCCCAATCCAAACCCTTGCGGTGAATATCCATAGCAAGTCCCTCCATCATAACTTTCGGGGCCTTGCATGGAACCCGATATGTCCACGACGATGTTAAGGTGTGTCGCCATGCCTTCTTTTCCTTGAACGGTTGGTCGCATGGTTCGTTGCGTCGTTAAACCGATGATGGGGTCGGGAACGGCAGAAGTCGGCATAAGGGCAGAAAGCGGGTCGGTCAAAATGTTAAAAGAAGCCGTTCCGCTTGGTTCCTGCGGGTATCTTTTTGCAGGCGGAGAACGAATAATCATGGGAGCAAGATTTTCATAAATCGCACGAATTGGATTCGGCGGCGACATTTTTTCCATGCCTTGATTGATTAACTCGCCTTCTTCAAAGAAAACGAAAGGATTTTCATTCCATTTTTCATTACCGCCGAATTCGCCCATTATCTCACCTCAATCAATTCTAATTCTTCGGGCAGGGTTGCGAAGCATTTCCTTGCCATCTTGTCCACCCGTGGTGACGCCCCAAGCAACAGGAACAGGGTCGCCCTTTATGTTTTCTCTCGGAAAAGCGTTTTCATACGCAATTTCAGCATCCAAAACCGCTTGAGGGAATCCCCCCTTCGCCGTTCCATCGGGATTTGCTTCTCCTTTGCTTACACGGAAATTCAATACCCCTCCCCTTTGCACAATTCCCTTGCAGGTCAAACATTCCATGATTTCAGTTTTTCTTCCAACGAATTCATCCACGATTTCTCCAATTCTTGTCGTGGTGTGATAGGGAATGGGGGTGTCCATAAAAACGGCAACATTTTGAGAACATTTAATCCAATCCATGACTATATGTGTATCGGGATTCGGCCCAAGATAATCCGTTGCATTGGAATTGGAGTCTGCGTATCTTGGAATCCTGTTCCACCGAGCATAGGTTCTTCTGTTGCTTAACAAAGAACCGTCTTGTCCACGATAGGAAACACAATCGGGGGAATCATCAATCCATTTTCCCTGAATGTGGTCTAAATAGGCTTTTTTAGAGCGACCTTCTGCAACGAGGAAAGTGAAACCGGGCGAAGTTTGTTCGTCGGCAGGGCCAAGACCGAAAGCGGCTTGAAGGTTTTGTGAAAGGTTGGCTTGGGCCTCTTGCAACCTTTCGTTGGCCCTCTCAATGTTTTCTTCAATAACAACATTCATTCCAACATCATTGGGACATGGTGAGATACCCCTTCCCATTTGAGAGTTAATTTCGGGAGTTTGAGGAACGGGTCGCAAAGTTTTCACCACGGGAAGAGGAAGCAAAATACGGTATTCAGAATCCACCGTTGATTCAAGATAAATGTTGCGAACAGGAAACCCCTTGAAACTGTATGGGGTAATAGACTCACCCTCAAGTGGTTGAGGATTCATAATTCGCATAGGGCGTGGACGATAATACAGATTTGGAATGGTTTCAACAGTCGGTGAATCGGTTGCACCACAAGCGGGACAAGAGGAACGAGGGTCGCCACTTGAGTCTTTTAGGTATCGTGGTTTTCCATCGTGTGAAAAAACTCCGTTTCGCACCAATCCTCTCTTGCAACGACGCATCTCTTGTTTTGAAATGGCATAACTCAATTCCGATACGGGATAGTTTGAAGAGCCTTCCCTCCCCGTTTTCTTATCCACATAAGTCATTTGCACATAAGGTGTATGTCGCTCCATCTGTTGAAAAGTGTTGATAACGACTCCCTGTTCAGGAAGTGAAGGAAGAACCAATTCGTATTTAGAAAGCGTTCCTTGAACCATTTGTCTTCCAACCCTCACTTGTCGGTTTCGTTCAACAACGCCCATAGCCTCCGCAAAACTTGTTGGAAAGTTATCCTTCATGGTGTATTCCCGAACAAAATGAACACCGTAAGATTCCTCCCCACAACCGACTTTTGCAAGGTTTCCTGAATCTCCGCAGTTTGGACAAGAATTAACGCCATGTCCTTGAACGGTGGTATGGCATTTATTACAGGTGGTCACGGAATTGCATCGGTAACGAATAGCGAAACAAAAACGTCCCCGTTCTCCAACACCACCCCCTTTCCATTCCTTTGGGTGAACAGAATTGTTCCAATTATTCGGGTTGCTATAATGACCCCCATCAACCGTTTCCCAATGATAAATGAAATCACGGCGACTACAATGAGGACAAATGTGGATTCCCGAAGAGTTTGATTCTGCGATAGGGACTTGCTGATAACCATCAACGAATTTTCGCATTTTATTCACAATGTTGATAATGTTTTCACGATAATAACGGACTTGCCGTTGAAGGTTTTCCTTCTCAATAAGGTTGGCTTGTGCGTCTTCTGAAATAAACATCAAGTCAAAAATTTCATCAACGATTTTATTTCCTTCCGATGAACCAAAGGGATTTCGTCTATACGGCATGATTATTCACCCCTCATCACCCGATTCATCGTTTCTCCCAAATCCAAAAGAAACCTCTTTCCTGCTTTTTTACCCGTTTTCCCTCCGTATGGGAAAAAGGTTGAATAAGCCGCCGCCCATTCAAAAGCAAACATTTGGATAAGAAGGTGAACCCAAGACCCTTGTTGAGCGACGATTCTTTCCATTTCTTCCTTTGATTTGAAACCCCACCATCGTTCCCAAATCGTCGGTGCTTCTGCTCCACAATGAGGACAAACGCCAACACAATAGCGGGCATCCACCCATGTTCCATTGATTTTGAATTCCTTCATAGGCTCCCATTCTTCGGAATTGATTCTGTCGTCAAAAGTTTTCGTCGCCTCAACAACATAGGTTTTATTTGCTCTTAGTCCTCCTTTATCCTTTTTCATCTTGACGGTTTTAAATTTGTCGCCAAGATTCTTTGCAACAGAATATGAAACAGGGGGGTAATATTGTTCACCTCTTCCATGTCCTTGAAAGCGTTCCCAATACGGCGTATCAAGACCGGGCTTGAAGGGGTCGGCAGGGTCGGGATTGTCGTATTGACCGATAACTCCGCCCGAAGGACAATATCGGTTGTCGGTCAGCCTTCCTGCTTCAAGAAGGTTGGCGTGATTCGTCATGTTTCCACAACGGCGAATAAATTGTCCTGCTTGCCAACCTGCAAGCATCTGTGGTTGAACGAAAGGACGTTGGGCTTCAATCACAATGTTTGTTCCCGTAATCACCGTCCAATTCACCAAAATATCGGAAATGGCGTTGAACCAACGGGGTTGCTGAAAGTGTTCCACAGGTAATTCCCGCATTCCCGCTTTCCAATATTTCGCTTCTTTGCCGGGGTGAGATGTAATGTGTCCGAATTCGTGTCCAACGACGAAAAAAGCGGCAGAATCTTGAAACTTTTTAGGAACCTCATGGTGGTTGGGAAGGATTGTAAGCATCATTTGGTCTTTACCGACTTCAATTTGCGTCATGTCGGTATGCCCGCCGTGAAAATCCGTCCCAAGTTTGAGGGGAATAAGCGGTTCGCCGTATAATGCTCTCAATTGCTTGAAAGCCACCACCATGTTCGGCGGGGCGTGTTCCTCGCCTAATTCTTCGGCAACCATGTTATCCCGTTGTTAGGACTTCTATTTAAACCCATTCATTGACTTGTTCGGATGGCGTTGTAAATGTTTTCCGAGAAGAAACGAATATCGTCTTTCGTCAAGTTTCCGGCGTCTTCGTATTTTTCCTGCGACCAAGAGGCAGGGTTGTAATACCTTTCGGAATTATATGTTTCGGCGTCGTTAAAATCCAAAATGTCCCATTCAACATTGTTTCCATCGGCATCTTGACGAATCGGCTTCATGGTGGCAGAAGTGATTCCTACGAAAAGAGCGAAGGTTGCAAACTTGTCGGATTGTCGGCCACGAATAACCCTCAATCTCAACCAAAGGCGCAAATCATCGTCGCCATTGATTCCTTCAAACCCGTGGATAGCACCATCAAAAGCGTGTTTTAATTTGAAACAAGCCATGAAACCATCATCAAGAGGCAAACCTGCTTCTTTATCCAACCAACGGAACATCAAATCCTTTGCTTGCAAAGCGTATTCTTGAAGGGTGACGGATGAAAGCGGGCCGAACATAGACCCCTTCGGCGCAGGTGCTTGAAGTGTTCCAAGAACCGAACCGTTTCCAAGAACATAAGGCGCGAGGAAGCGAACAACACTTTCCATGCCGATAAAGAACGGGGAATCATGTTGTTGTCCAACACCGATTTCAAAGGTTCCCTTAATAGAAAAGTTTTGGTTGGATTCCAAGCCGACTCCTGCTACATCAAGCAGGTCGCCGCCGCCCAAATCAGCAATTCCAATGTTGGAATTTATACCGTTTGAAATGAGCCTTCCCCAAACACCGAGGGAATCACCATAGGTTCTCCACTTGAATTGAAGAGGGTTCGGGCCGCTTCTTGGTTCCGATGAGAACGATTTAGCAACGGCAACGGAAGACGAAGGAATAGCGTCTTGAGAAATCAACATTTCTTTTCCTGTGATGGAGTTAATCTTGCTTTCACAAAGTTTCAACAGGTTTTCTCTATCGTCCGAGAAAAGCAAATCGTCACTTGCAATCATTCCACGAATTCGGTAATATTCCGAAGCGGAATGGTCAGAAACCATGTCTTCCACTTGTTGTTTCGTGGAGAAACGGCTCTTTGCAGAAAGCAGTTTAGGAGAAGAAATGGCTTCAAGATAACGGTTGTATCGTTGCTTGTAATTCATTCCGTCCCGTTGAGAAGATTTGGAACGACGAATGTTTTCAACGACCATCGTTCCGATGTGCCAATGCACAGGGGTAATGTCGCCACCTTGACGGACCCTTGCCTTAAGAGGAAGAAGCATCAAGTCTTCGTATTTCCAATAAGGCTCTCCCGAATTGATTTGCTCAATACAGGTGTTGAGGAAGGAATCCCAAATATCAAACATGGAAGGGGTATCAGGAGTCACCGCACCGAGAAGTGAGTTTGTATCTCGCAACAAATATCCGTGAACAATCAATTGACGGATAAACTCTTGTTCGTTGGTCATTTTCATTCCATCACGGACGATACCAATATCACGGCCCTTCGGGTCTTCACCTTCACGGGCAGGCCCAAGTCGGTGTCCAACACAATACGGGAGCGAATCAACGACTTCTTGGCGAGTCACGAATTCTTTTCCACGAAGGAACGACAAAGCACGGGTCATTTTGATAAGCGAGTTTGTGAAACGGAAACCGAGCATACGCTTAATCAGCACAGGGGCTTGACTCCTTGTTCCGTCTTCGCCCGTTCCGAATCTCTCCAATTCTTCCCTGTGTTGGGATTCGTATTGAAGGTTTGTCGTGGTTGAAATGTCCACAAGCGGAGAAGCATACACATTGTCGTCGTAAGAATAGGTGTGTTCTTGGCCGTAAATGTTGTCGGTTCTTTCCTTCACCATGAAGCGTTGCGTGAACAGAACGGAAAGCAGGGAAATATCAAGCAAAGCACCGCCCGTTTCGTCGCTCACGCCTTGTGGATTGAAAGGAACGCCGTTCACCGTCTTCCACAGGCTCGTAAGGTCTTTGAAACGCATAGGGGAAAGATAATCGCTTGCGTCCGAAGACATGAGCATTCTTCCAATCAATTGCAATTGTGGTGCGGTTCCGTTTGCATTGTTTCCGTATCTTTCGCTAAGGGTTGCGAAACGGCTTCCAAGCGAAAGCGAACCGAGATACAATTCCATATCAATTCTGTCCACGAATGCAAGGTCGTTTCCTTTTTGGTGAGGGTTGGTGTCCATCCAAGAAACGAAGGAAGGCGAGGTAAAAGTGCGACCACGATATTCAACCGTCTTTTCAGCAATAAGACCGAGAATAGCGTCTTCCACACCGCTTCCGCTTCTGTTTGCTTCGTTGAAGAATTTAATCGGTTGCGTAACAATGGGTCTTGGCGTCGGCTCAAACTCATAACTTGCAACGGTGTTTCCCGAAATGCGGTCTGTCGTGGTGACTTGACGGATTTCAATACCGTAAAGAATCTCTTCGGCTCTCTTGTCGTAGTCCACCTTAGCAATACCCGTTTCCATGAGCATTTCGTTTGCAATCAAGTCCAATCCACGCTCGCCATCGTCCAAACGGGCGTCGTAAAAATGTTCAAGCAGGAATTCACGCAACCAATAACCTTCGTTTGCACCCGAATCGTTGTAAAGCGTGTGGCCGTCCCAAGAAAGCGAGCCGCCATTATCCTTTACAGAAGCAGGCATTCTGCCACCAAAAGCCTTCATAATTTGAGATTTCGTAATTGGGCGGGAAACAACAACAGTTTCTTTCAACAATTGTTCTTCGGTGGAAAGCACTTCTGTAATGTCGGAAGAAAGGAGCATTCGGTGGAAGGCTTCGGGCGTCATTGGAAGTTTGTTTTCGCCCTTTTGCAAGAAGCGGAAGTCATAAAGATAAGCACCCGACTTGTAAGAATATTCGTCCCATTCGTTAAATCGCCACGATTCCCATTCACGACGGATTTCTTCGTATTCCTTGCTTCCGTAATTCACATTGTATGTTTGACCGTTGGGGAAGATAAGCGGTTGGTGAGGAACGCCTGCTTCAACCTTGTCTTTCGCAAGATAGCGAGTTTGCAGGTTATATCCGTAAGAGTTACACATCAGCGTTGCGGCGGAGTTAATGACGGTGGTTTTACCCGTGCCGGGAATACCCGTAAGACGACAGGTTGAATCTTTCATCAACCATGCGGCAAAGAAGGCTTCCAATTGTGCAGGGTCGTCAAAACCGAACACGGTGGAAAGAGAAGCCATGTGCTTACGGATAATACGAAGGCTTCCGAGAGCGTTTTGTCGGCCACCTCTTTGCTTGGCGTAAAGAAGTTTCGGTTGGAAAATGCGACGAAGAGCCTTGCCCATGTCGTCTGCACGGAAAGGTTTTGCATCTTCGGGAGCATCGGTTCCTGCAAAGGCAGAATCCGTAATCAATCCCTTAAACTTCACGGAACGAACAACATTATCGCCCGAAACCAAGTCTGCACGAATTGGGCCACCGCTTCTGCCGTTGTAAATAGAGATTCCATCAACAACAACATCACGCTCAATGGTGATTTTCTCACGAAGGTCGAGTTTTTCCAAATCGGAAACCAATTGATTGCCGAGAAGTCGGCGTAACAAATCGCTTGAAGGAGGGGAAGCGACTTCGCCACCACCTTCGGGTTCGCCACCATCGGAAGGAACATGAACAGGTTCGGAGGATTCATTCTTACCTCCCGAAGCAATCAATTCATCAACGGGGCCGTCGGGGGTGGAAGTTTCCATGTTTTCCTCGTCTTCAGGGGCAAGGTTGTAATCAGCAACCTCTTCGTTTGACTCTTCTTCAACGACTTCCTGCGAAGCGGGTTGTTCTTGAACAACCTCCATCGGTGCGGAGGGCGAAGGAAGCAAACTGTCCAAACGACCACGGTATTTGCGACCATCAATGGCGTAAATTTCGTTCTTTTGAACGGTTTCCGTGATTGTTTTCCCTGCGGCATCATACCCAAGAATGACTTCAACAGGGGCGGTTGCACCTCTCTTACCTGATTCAATTTGACGGATGAAGGCATTATCATCATCGTTCACATCAAATCGTTCAAGGTGGCGAACAACGGCTCGTTGGAAATCGTTTTCGGCTTCGTTCATGGCTTCTGTAATCTTCCCTTCACGGCAAAGCGGGACGATTTTCTTGAAAACAGGGTGCTTTCGGTTGAAAGAAACATTGGTTCCTTGCGTAAAAGATTGATTTTTTGCAGGGAAAATGTTCTTTGCGGTCGTAAATGGTTGTCTTCGCTTCGCCCACGAAGCGGATTGGTTCACTAAATCGTCAATCTCTTCAAAGTCGCTCATGTTTAAGCCTCCGTCATTGGAATGGTGATGATAATTGATTTGGAAGAATCGTCGGGGTCGGGAACGATAATCTCCATGATTTCTCCGTTTTCGCCGCCGTATAAGGCAACGGCACGGGTGATGTTCACATCATCAACGACGATGTTAAAATCACGGTTGAGATTTCTCATTCTTCTTTCTTCCTTCACCTTTTCGTATTCTTGGCGAGGGTTGCCTTGATATTTGAAAAAGCCTTTCTTTTGAACAACGCCCTTCAACATTTGACCCGTTTCCTTGTCCGTAGCGATAAACTCACGGCTTTCTTCGTCGGGGAAAACGGCTTTCGTTCCATCACGGAATTCCATGAGAACCGAAATGATTTCTCCATTATCAAAGGCAGGCGTGATGGACTTCAAAACACGGCCTTCGGGACTGTTTTCGCCGCAATTAACGGTGTTGCCCGAAGCATCCATTCCTGCGGGGGCGAGAAGTCCTTCGTCGCCGGGAAACATAATGGTTTCAACAAGTTTGGAAGCAGGCTTGCGAGAGTTTCTTCCTGTGTAATTGTCGGTTGTGAATGTTGGATTATCCATCACCAATGTAAAAACAATCGCTTCGTCTGCCCCAAGTGAGGCTTGCGCTCCGAAATTCACTTCGGGGGGGAGAAGGTATTCGTCTTCTTTGCCCGTCCCCACATAAATGTCGGGAGAAACGAACACATCTGCTTCGGGCTTGAAATAATAGACCGCTCCGCCGTCGGCGTAAATCTTCTCAAAGTTTTCGTAAAAATTATCGTCTTCAACAACACCGCACCCTTCAATGCTCGCTCCTTGTGGAGCAGGACTGTATTCCAAACAGGTTTTGTATTCCATGTTTTCGCCTTCAAAATCTCCCAATGATTGTCCTTCAACGACTTTCATTCCTGCGACGGTATATTGTCCTCCTTTTTTCTTCAGCGAAATGGTTTTGTCGTTATCAAAGGTGATAACAATCTCCGTTGCAAGGGTGGGAATCGTTTCGGGATTGCTCCACATAATCATAATCCTTTTGACGACTTCTCCGTAAAATTCATACACAGGAGCGTCGTTTGCAACATAATGGCCCCACACAGGCTTCTTACCCGGCGTGAATTTAACAATGATTGGAGCCGTTTTGTGGGGGGGTTGGAGCAAAGCATCAGCGTCTTCGGCAGGATGGAGCATCACATAAACGGATTGGTCGTCCACACCGTCGCCTTTTCCTAAACCATAAGCCAAATCTGCCGACCAACCGCCTTTCTTCAATTTACGAACCGCATGATTTACATCGGTGGGAATCGGCATCCCCGCCCCTGTGGGAGAAGACGGGATTCCAACCTCTTTATCAGAAACAGGTTGATACGGAATCTTCCGTTGGATAAGATTCTCTTGCGTCTTCATGTAATCACCTATTCTATGCGCGACTATTTAAGGAATCGCACGATAAAAGCCTTCATATAAATTGATTTATCCGTTAAATCAAATATTCCTTCCGTTATTCCTTAAATATTGAATAATATCGGCTCGGATGAAAGCATAAACCCGTTCAAACCATGCAAGGTGAGCGTCAAGGAAGTCACAAACTGCTCTTATCTCTCTAAATCGCTCTCCGTAAATTCTTAATTCATCAATGAAATCGGAAAACGAAGAAGCAACCCAAACTTGAATTCCCTTGTCGCTCAATGAGTTGATGTATTCGGGATTCCACAAGAGTTTATCAACCAATTTCACTTCTGTTTCTCCTTCATGTTGGGAAGGAACAAAATGAGGATTCAATCCAATAAAGCGTTCAAACAATTCCAAATGGGAACGAAGATGAATGTTGCGAATCCATTCTAACCAAGATTCCATTTGGTTTGCGACATAATGCCGCCACACAGGATTTCCCATTTCTAATCCTCCGAAGAATCGTCAAAAACTTCGGGCAGGTATTCTTGGAATTCTTCTAAATTAACCTTTAGGTCGGGAACCTCATATCCATCAATTGAAAGCGGGTCAAACGATTCAGCGTCTTCGGGAACCTCAAACTTCGTGTAATCAATCGGTTCTTTCTCGTCTTCAAAGGCCGACATATCAATGGAGAAGTCTTCCATCGTGGTTTCCTTTTCAACCATTTGCATTTGACTGTCGGAATCCATAACCTCGGAAACTGAAAGACCTGCTTCTTGAGCCAATTGGTTAATATCAACAAGGCCGAAAGTTGTGCTTTGTCCTGCCGTAAAGGTGTCTTTGAAAGCACCTTCTCCTAAGTTAAACTCTCCACCGATTCCTTGTGTTTGGGTCGTGTGTGGGCCTGCCTTTTCTCGCTTCATACCGCCGCCTAATTGCTCGGAAGCCCATTGGTCTAAGGCAGATTGTTGAGCCTCCATTTGGCGGGTTAAATCGTTATCTAAAAAGGATTTCTGTTGGCTTGCTCCTGTTGCATCAGCCCAAAAGTTTCCCCAATCGTTTTTCTCAAAAGCATTAAAATTGGGAGCGGGTTTTTGTGGTGTTTCAGGTGTTGTTGATACGGATTCTCCAATGGAAAACAATCCTTCCTCATCGTCGGAAGAGAAAAGAGAAGCGTCCCCTGCTTCTTGAGATTTCTTAATCTTTTCCAAAAAGGCCAAATCATCGGCCTCTAATTCAGCCCGTCTTCCCGAAATAAATTCTGCCGCCCCCTTTACAACGGGGGCAACATCACGAATAATTTCAAGGGTGCTTGAAGCAGATTCTAATTGGGGAGAAGCGGTAAGGCTTTCTCCAATACCGTATTTGTCCAAAAGGGATAAGAGAGGAACAACAATCTTTTCCGACATTTCGGGGTCAAGGTTGAATCGTTCTGCAACGGCTTTGAAGTTTTCAGAATCGCCAAGCAAGGCTTCAACCAAACTCTTTCCTTTCTTTCCCGAATCCCTGTCCTTTGGTTGAAAATCATCTTCAATGAGATTAGACCTGCGGGAAAAATCAGCCATGTTATTCACTTGTTTCACTTTGTATTTAAGTGTTGTTTCAAAGAAGCAACCCATTCCGTTTTGAAATTATCGGACTTTTTAATAGATTCCTCCACAATCATACCCTCAAGCGTTTTCTTAATCTCTTCGGAATAAATTTCACGAATCCTTCTATGTGTTGCGGTGTTTCCACTTCCTGCCGTTAAAATAAATTCACAAAAATTTTGAACGACCTTCTTCAAATCTCTTTCTTTCGGATTCTTCATGGCTCGCAGAAAATCAAACAAAAAGGTTGTTGAATAAACAGTTTCAATATCAAAATCATTATCAAGGAGATTCACCAATTTTAGAAACGATTTTTGCAGTTTCAAGGTTGGGCGAATGCCGTTTTCTTTAGCAAATGAGATGAATTGAGATTCAATAAGGTCATTTCGTTGATTTTCTAAGAAAGCCTTGTAGTTTTTAAGGAATTCCATTCACACCACCTCAAAAATCCTTTGTGGTGTTTTTACGGTTGAATTCAGCAAGGAAGGCCGCATCAAGATTAACGGCTGAATCAAACTTACGAACCGCTTCTGCTTGCCTTTGTTGCTTTTTTCTCTCTTCTGCTTCCTTCTTTAATTCTTGCTCCGTTTCTTTCATGGACGCCTCCATAGCCGCCATTCTTGATTCCATGTCTTGAATCTTTCCACGGTAATGATAGGCGGTTGCGGCAACACCACCAAGTCCACCAACAAGCATACCTGCTCCGAATCCCATTTTCCCTCCAAGTTTAGAAGTGGCTTCTGCTCCCTTCACCACATCAGCACCCAAAGTCCTTGATTTCAATTCTCCGATAATTGCTCTCACATCACGGGCAAGAGAATCTTCTCCTTCTGCGCTCTTCGTCATTTGGTCAAGTGCGCCCATCAAATCGGAATCCGACATTTCGGAAAGCGACATTTTTTGTTTTACAGAAAGAACGGTTTCGGGTTCAACACCAAACTCTTCGGCGGCGAAAACCAACAGGCGTTCCAATTCGGATTGTTTTCGGGAATGATTGGGAGCAGGAGAAGAAGATTCCTCAACAATGTATTCGCTTACCTTTCGCATTCCACGGATGCCTTTGCCCCGTTCAAACATCACATATTTTCCTGCGCCGTATGACTCACAAAGCGCACGGAATTCTTCAAAAGGAGGGAATTCTTCCCATGTAGCAATATCGGTTGTTCCCGACTTTGCCTCCCCCGAATTATATTGCCGTAAGAAGAACATGGTTGCACCTCTTCTTCATATTGTCCGTCTTGATATTTAAAACTGATTAAGCCCACACTTCCGAAATAGCCGCATAAACAGAATCCAAAGAATCGGGATTCAATGTTTCAAGAGCCTCAATGGTTGCGGCGATTTGAGCCATCTTCAATTTGCAAATCTTCTCATCAAAGCCCCAAGTTTCGGCCTTTTCTTCTAATTTCTTCGTGCGACTGTTTTGAAGGTATCGCTCCCAAGATAAAATATCAAGTCGCCATTTCTTACCCGACTTTCTTTCTTTTGATTGGGCATGGCAGAACATAGGGCGATTACGGAGGATTCCAACAACCTCACGGCTTGTGTATCGTCGTGGATAATTCGTCACGACATATTCCGAGATTTGGGTTGAATAACCATAGCCGCCGTTATCAAGCATAAAGTCCACAATGATAAAGACCAATGTTTCGGTCATATCCAAAGGTCTGTCCGAACCTTTTTTTGTGGTGTCTTCGCTCATTCTTCTTCGCCGCCGTGAATTTCTTCGTATTTGTTGCGGTATTCACGCTCGGCTTCGGTTTCATCGGGGAGTCCAAGAGTTTCACGAATGAACAAGTCCATTTCGTTGTTAAATTGGGCCTTTGCTTCGTCCTTCGTCATTCCTTCAGCCATCAATTCCTTAATGCGAGGAACACGGTTTTGTTCCATTGAAATTGCGGCCAAGATTGCTTGATTTTCGTTGGACAATTCAGCCTTCTCAAAAGGAGCCTCAAAAAGACGCTCCACTTCAAGACGAAGAGCATCGGGACTTAAAGAAGTCGCAGGCGTGAATTCTTCAATGGCTTCATCAAGAACCGCTCCTGCGCCACCCGATTTAGAAATGTATTCTTCTGCATCAGAACGGGAAACATACAGTCCAAGTCGGGGCCAATAACGCACTTCATCTTGTTGTGTGGTCATGTGTATTTTATTGTGAGATTACCTATTTAATCCTTCATCTGCTTCAATTGAATCAAACGACCTTCAAACATAGCATCAATCACCTCTTCTAAATCGGAAACAGGCCCGTCCCCATCAATAAACCACCTTCCACCGATTCGCTTCGCCTCATATTCAAGAATCTGCGAGAAAAGTCGTCGTTCTTCGGGATTCAACATGGTTCCCATTCCTCCGAAACATTCCCATTTTTAACGATGAATACCCGCCCCCATGTCGTTCCTCCTTGCCTCCTTAATTTATCCGTCATTAAACGGCCTTTGCATTCTAAACCATACGGCTCTTCTGCAAACCTTTCACGGATTTCCATCACTTCATCGTCTGCAAACTCTTTCGGCTTAATTCCAATCGTGCCTGCCTTCACATTAAACTTCCCCTCACCGATAACAAGGTGAAGTCCTGTTTTGGAAGAGGATATTCGTTTCCACACCATGCCGACGCCAAACATTGACTTCAAATCCTCAATGGCGGAAACAACCTTCGGGTCGTTAGGCGACACATCATCCCAATCAAATGTGAGCCACATGATAATACCGTGATTAGAACGACTTTATTATTCTTCCTCTTCGGAGGAAGCCCTTCGGTGATAATCCGTCAAAAGCATCGTTAATTTGGGGTTGATACGCCAAAGAATCCAATGAGCAAAATAAGCAAATGCCGCAGATTCCAAAACGAAAATGAGCAAGAGCAAAGAGAATCCTATTTCTATTTCATTCATGGTTTCAAGACCCCCGTTTTGATTCCTTTTGGCCCGCAAAGGATTTCAGCGAATTTCGGAAGACCTGCTTCTAATCCAATCGGTTCAAACGGTGTGTTTGTTAAGCCGACAAGTCGGGTTTGGAAACGGGACGCCAACAGTTTATACCGTTCCAAATAGGGTTGTTGCATTGTGAATTGTCGGAAGGTCATAGCCGCCGCAGGGTTTTCATTTACCGTTTTCCATACATCGGAGCCAAAGTCGGGAACGATTTGATTCACAATAATGTGTTCCACCGAAAACCCAATAGTTTTCATAAAATTGATGGTTCTTGCACATTCTTGATAACCTGCTTCTGTTGGGATAGACACAAGGTTCAAACTTGTTTGTTCGCCCGCCATGAGAAGTTTGTATTCGTCAATCCGTTCACAAATCTGCTCCAATTCTTGAATAACCTCTTCAGTTTCGCCTTTCTTCCTAAACAAAAATCCTTTGATGTTTTCAATCTTCGCCCGCATTCGCAAAATCCGCAAAATAAAAGAACGAATGGCGTCGGGTGCGGTGAGCATTTTAATCGTGTGTCCTGTGGGTGCGGTATCAAACACCACCACATCGTATTCACCTCCTTTCAAAAAGGCGTGAACCTGCTCCATAGCAAAATATTCATCCATGCCGGGAAACCCTGCCATGTCTTTCAAAATATCGGGGTCAAAACCGGGGACTTTTTCAACCATGTGGCTCATTTGGTCGGCAATTCGTTCTGTAAATTGTTTCGCTTGCTCTTCTCCGTTAAGGTTTAATGCCCAAAGGTTTTCTCCGATTTGAGAAGCGGTTGAGCCGATTTTAACGCCCATCACATCGTCGGTTGAATGTGCAGGGTCGCTTGAAACAATGATTGTTTTGAAGCCCTGTTTCGCCATCCAAACGGCGGTTGAACAGGACACGGTGGTTTTACCGACGCCTCCTTTTCCTGTGTATAGGAATAACTTCGTCGTCCCCATGCTTCTAATTTGTTCAATCCACTATTTGAACCTTAACACCACGATTCCGAGAATTCAGATTCAAAAGCAGGTTCACCATAGGCAATATAACTGCCCGACACCACGACTTTGCAAGAAGGAGCCGTTTCTAACAAATTGTTAAGCAGATTACAGTCGGGAATGATTTTCAATTTACCCACCTTATCCACATCAAGGGAGATGGCGAATCCTCCACCAATCATTCCGTCATACACGGTTTCTTCGTCAAGCATCACTTTGCAGGAACAAATGTGGGCCAAATTATCGTCTTCTGCCGACTCAATATCAATGTTCAACAATTTAAAGTTTGCAGGGAAGGAGATTTCAAACGGTGTGCAAATGGTTTCTCCAATGCACATCTCAATTTCATATTCGTGCGAAACATGAATCTCCATTATTTGCCTATTCTTTTCTCAATTATTTAAGAAATCGTCTTCCGTGCATCGTTTATCCCCGAAAAGCGGAAATCAAGGTTCATCTTCAAACACTTCATCGTAATAGGAAGATTGTTTCGGCTCATAGCCGCCCTTTCGCTTCCGCTCCAATTTCTTTTCGGTTGGCGAAGGCGGTCTTTCTTTCGGAATAAATGTATCAATGTAATCCTTCACTTCGCTATCCATAAAGTCGGGGTTGATTTGCTCTTCCATGCCTTCACGGTATGCAGAAACTTGGCTCTTTCTCTTTCGCAATCTGCCTTGACGTTCCTTTGTCTTCAACATTTCTTTGTATTGGGACTGTTGTTGGCGCATCCATTCCTCAATCTCTTCGGACCTAATGTTCAAATCACCTGTGCGAATAATGTTTCTCTTGAACCATTCCACATTCTCAATGTTCACCTTCATTCCAAGACCTTTTAGTTTGGTTGCAATAACGGAATCCACACCGTCAAAGAGGACATAATCCACCCAAACCCGTGCCGTTCTTCCTGTTGTCCCTGTGATTCGATACAAATAGGTTTTTGCTGAAGGGTATGCGTCATAGGTAATGTCGAAAGGAGGGTCTTTCTGAACCTCCACCGTAATGCTTTCTGATGCCCCAAGTGAGGGAGAAAGAATGCCCGTGATTTCTGAACCCGAATCAAGGGAACCAAAGAAAATAAATCCGTCCATCGAATTGCTCATGCTAATTGGCGTGTAAATCCCTGCATTCACAATGGATGCAATCGAAAAATTGCTTGTTTGGTCTAAAAATCCCACGTTGTTTGAAGCGGTCGTGAAATTAGAGGCCGCAGAAATAACACCAACACCTGAAGAATCTGAAGAAAGGAACAACCATTGGTCGCGGTCGTTGTCCCAACCGCAATTGATGATGGAACGGGTCGTGGAGGATGGATTGGTGACGTGATTTGCGTTCAAATTTGAACCTTCTGCGAGAAATACCCCATCGAAAGAAGGCGGAGAAACCGAGCCGTCAATCGCAGGCGAACCTGAATCAAACATAATGGCGACCGGCCCTGTTCCCGTTTTGAGGCCCAAGAAGCCATATCCTGAACCTGTTAGGTCGCCTTGAGTCACCGAGGGCAGGGAAGAGGCAGTTTCAAGGTTAAACGCGCCGTATCGTTGATAATTCGACCTGAAACCAATGTATTCCTGACCGTCCTCATCATAAACCGATTGTGAAGTCGGAAAGAATTCTCCTGTGTTTGCATCCGTTTGACCTGCCTTTGCCGCATCTTCTTCCGAAATCGTGAATGTTCGTTGCTGAACCGCTTTGCCCCACCAACGGTTCGGAAGTGAAATTCCTGTTGCGGTTGTGAATGAACCCCCTTGAACGGCAATAGGCAATAATTCTGCGTTGGTGGAAATCGGCGTATCTTCTGTTGCATAAATTTCTCCATAATCGGTTCCTGAATGTGAAACACCATTGACGGCAACCATCGTCAAGGGGTAATTGTCGTAAGGGAATGTTCCGGTCAAAGAAATAGCCTCATAGGGAACAGAAACCGCTACGGCAACCGCACCTGAGAGCGAATATGAAGGCGTTAAATCTTCACGGAACCACGACGGAGCAGAAGCCGCATTTGTGGCGACCGCCGCGCTCACTTGGAAATAAGGCGGAAGGTAATTCTGCGGAGCATCGTTGATGAAATCATCAAAAGGATAAGCCCCTCCAATCAACATCGGGCAGGTATCGTCAATTGTTCCATCGTTGTCGGTATCGAGGGAAAGGTCGCCAACGATTGAAAACGCTGAAGAAACGGCGGCAGAAGCGGAATAAGGGGTGTTTGAAACGCAGGTAATGTCGAAAAACCTTCGTGGAAAATAGTCAAAGGAAATGCAACGAACATCTGAACCTGTTGAGCCGCCTGAAGGGTTCGTCCCATCAGGAAGAATGCCTGAAGACCAATTAGCATATGTGTAAGTGATTGAAGACCCAACCTCATTCAATGCGAGGGCTTGGTCTAATTCACGAATTTTTCTAAATTGCCCAACAATCCATGTTTTATCTGTGTGGTTTGCTTGATTTGCTCGCCATGTAATTTGCATCATATCATCGGTGTAATATTCATACGACAAAATGGTGATTTGCTCACCTGCGCTATTTTGGACTGTCCCGCGACCCGTTGCTCTCAAAAGCCGTCCCATGTAAATGTTGCCGACATAATCCATGCCTGTCGGAGCAGACTCAGCAGAAGCGTTGATACGTTGGAATCCACACGTCATTATTCTAATATCATCATCAGAAGATTGAACGGCATAGTCGTCATAATCTTTGAAAATATCGAGGCCATAAAGACCAACGGATGAATCGTCTGCAATATCGGCGGCATCACCGATAGGACCGGGATTCACTTCAAACGGCATTCGCATAGGCAACATACCGAATGAATCACCTGCAAAAGAAAATGCTCCGTTATTCAATGTGGTGATGAAAGGGTAATCTTTGATTGAATATCCACGGAAAAACATGATGAAGCCATCCCAAGCATATCCATGATTTCCCGCTCCGTAAAGGTCCACAAAATATGCCTTATATGAGCCAACATAGATGAATGAACCGTTCACATACATTCCTTTCCTCACAACGTATTCTCCTGTTGGGAAAATATCTTGATACGCCCCTGTGGGGCCGTTCCAACGAGCCGCCCCTCTTGCTCCAAATGGGCCGCTTGGAATCGCCGCATATTGCCCGATTGAAACCAATGCTTCCGAAAAATGCTCCATGTTTTGAATCGCATTTACGTCGAGGGAATAGGATAGGGCCATCTTTTCACCTCATGCAATAATGCTCGCCGTCCATGAATAAGCAGGTGTTGAAGGAAACAATTCCACAGGCTCAACAATCGCATTCGCAACGAAATAATCAATGTCCCATTCCGTCCCCGGCGGAATCTCAATATCAAATTCTGCTTTGAACGCGGGGCCGTAGTCGAAAGAAATGGGGTATGGAGAAGCAGAACCCGAAAGACCGAGCGCAGGTCTTCCATCGGGGTCTTTGAAATAACTCGTTGTCCCGATGCTGAAATTCACATATCCTGCCGGAACCCATTGGTTTCCTGTTCCGTAAATACCCGGCGTTGAACCGAAATATTTAATCACGATGTATTCCGTGTCTTTGGTTCTCAATCGTGCCTTTAGGTTTGCGTTTCCGATTCCCGAAACGAAAATTGATTGAGGAAGTTTGGACAATAATTCCAAACGCTTTGGAGGAAGGTTTCCTACATCTTCCACCCGCCATTCATAACCTTGACGACGGATAGCCATATCATCACTTTATCATTCCGTCTATTTAAATGTGAAGAACCTCAAGAAAGCATACGCTATCCGTCATTGGAAGATTGATAAATCAACCACTTCACAATTCCAAATCGTCAATGATTCCGTCGTTGTCGTCGTCCAAATCGGTGTAGTCGTCGGTTCCGTCGTTGTCGTGGTCAAATTGACCCGTAAGAGGGTTGCCGTCGCTTTCTTCAAACCAATCGGAAAGGCCGTCGTTGTCGTCGTCCAAATCAGTCATGTCCCAAATGCCGTCGTTGTCGTGGTCATAACGGTAAGAACCTGCGATACCGTCCACTTCGTCCACATCAAGAATGTTGTCGTTGTCGTCGTCCGTATCAACCGAATCGTTCAAACCGTCGTTGTCGTGGTCACGGATAGCAGAAGAACCGTTTTCGTAAAAGTCGTTGCGGTTATCAATGCCGTCGTTATCAATGTCCAAGTCCACATTGTCGGAGATTCCGTCGTTGTCGTGGTCGTAAATGTTGGTGTTGGGGTCGCCATCATTGACTTCTAACTCATCAAGAATGCCGTCGCCGTCGTCGTCGTCGTCTTCAAAGTCGTTGATTCCGTCGTTGTCGTGGTCAAGCGGAGAGTCGTCCAAAATGTCCACAATTCCGTCGTTGTCGTCGTCGTTGTCCACATCGTCGGGGATTCCGTCGCCGTCGTTGTCGTTTTCTTGTTGTTGGTCTAATTGTTGGCCTTGTTGTTGGTCGGATTGTTGTCCCTGTTGTCCTTGTTGGCCGTTTTGGGTTTGGCCTTGTTGTTGTTGATTTTGACCGTTTTGGTTCGCACCGTTTTGGTCTTGGGATTGTTGGTCGCCTTGTTGTCCACCTTGTTGTCCACCTTGTTGTTGTTGGCCTTGTCCGTTGTCTTGTTGTTGTCCTTGTTGGCCTTGTTGTCCTTGCTGACCTTGTTGGCCTTGTTGTCCCTGTTGGCCTTGCTGACCCTGTGAACCCTGTTGGCCCTGTTGTCCTTGCTGACCTTGTTGGCCTTGTTGTCCTTGTTGGCCTTGTTGCCCACTTTGGCCTTGACCTTGTTGTTGTCCTTGACCTTGACCTTGACCTTGACCTTGGCCTTGTCCCTGTCCCTGTCCTTGTCCCTGTCCTTGTCCCTGTCCTTGTCCCTGTCCTTGTCCTTGTCCTTGTCCGTTGTCTTCCGATTCACCGCCGCCTTCTGTTCCGCCATTTCCCGAACCTGCGTTGGATTCTTGGAAATCAGGGTCGTAAGCATCGGGAATACCGTCGCCATCGGAGTCGGAATATTCACCGTCGTTGGGGTCTGTTGGGAATTGGTCGGTCGCATCGGATTTACCGTCGCCGTCCGTATCTGCATTGTTCGGGTTTGTCCCCTTTGCATATTCTTGAGCGTTGGTCAAACCGTCGCCGTCGGGGTCTGCATTTGCATCCCCCCCTGAAGTCGGATTTAGGCCGTTGGAAACTTCCCATCCATCAGGAAGCCCGTCACTATCCGAGTCGGCGTTGTTCATGTTTGTGCCTTGAGATTGCTCTTCAGAATTCGTCAATCCGTCGCCGTCCCAATCAGCCCCACCATCGGAGGGGTCAAGAGGGTCGGAACCATCTGCGGAGGCGATACCTGCCGAAAAAGCAAGCATCAAAGCGGTTAAAAGTGTAAGCATCGTTTTCTTGAAATTTCCTTTTTCCATGTTTTTCACATCGTTTGGTTTAATTTAAGGGAACCGCTTTCCCTTCTTTCCAAACGCTAATTTGTTTGTTCATCTATTTAAAAGTCCGTATCAATTGAACGAAAATGTATCAAAAGAATTTCTGCTCTTCATACGTCTGCGTATCACGGTTGTAATGGAAGAGCGAAAGACGGATTGGACAAAGAGCATCAAAATAAGATTTCAAAAAGGAAGTGGTCGCAGGAGTCAAACCTGTGATGTAAAGATGAATCTTCGTCACGTTGTCCCACACGGATTCTTGAAGAAAACGAAGTGCCGTATTTTGCATGGAATTGAAATCCAAAGGATTCTCAACAGAATTTCCAAACACGGAATCGGTGATTGGCTCTTTCGTGAGAACGGAATAGATGGGGTGTCGTGAATTGAAAAGAGCGACTTCTTGAATCTTTTGTTCAATCATATTATCACCTAATTCGGGGAATTTGCAGGGAATCAACGACGCCAAAAACGCCGCAAATGGAACAATGGTATTCCATGTTTATGTGAACCGAACCAAGAATGAACCTTTCGGGAGTCTTTACATTCGTGCAAATCCACTTATGCTCGTTAGCAGAACACATGAAAACTTCCATATTGATACCTCCTTCAAAGGTCTTCTTCAAAACGGCTGAACATATAAGAGAGCCGTTTCGGAAGGACTTTTGAATAATTGCAACCGCTACAACAACGACCCGATTCTGCGAGCGGAGCGGGGTTGTGTCCGTGTGGATTATCAAGAACACCACCGCAAAGAACACAAGACTCTTCCTGCGGAACAGAAATTCCCTTTCGCTTCATAGCCATCTTCAATCGTGCGTCCATCAATAATCGCCCCCATACATGGTTTCCATACGGTCTTCCGAAAGATAACGGTCAATTTCTTCACCGTTTTCGTCCGTGATAACGCCATAAACAAATCGGCCACAGGCCGAACCTTCGTAGTGGTGTCGCATTCCGCTCTCCATGCTCTCCCGTCCTTCTCACAGGTATTTAACCGTTGCGACGAATCTCCTTTGGTGGAACACCATCTGTCGGTGTTGGGGGCAAATCAAGGGCAAAACCAATCCGTGTATTTGGGTTCAAAGTCTTCGTCAAACTCAATTACAGACCGTTCTTCAACAATTTGTTCCTCAATGTTATCAAGCATGGATTCTAAAATGTTCCTCATGGTTTCCAAAGACCCCGTATCAATTTCTTCCATAAATTGTTTTAATTCAGTTTGAGCGTCCATCAAGGTTCGTTTAATTTCAAATATGATAGAAACAGGTTCTTGCGTAAGGTGATGAATAAAAACGCCTTCAATTTCGCCTGTTTTAGAAATGATGTAGTGGCTGAATTTAGATTCCAACGATTCCTCAAGTGAAGAGATAACCTCTTCGGGAGGAAGGTCAATCGGAACGCCCATAGGTTCCTTTTGTTTTTTTGTCTATTTCAATCTTGACTTTAGGAAGAAAGCAGAACCGATGATAGCGGCAATTCCTCCGATAAAAGGAATCTTTGACCGCTTCGTTTCAACAACGGGTTCTTTATTTGTGCTTCTGCCGAATTCTTTTGCCCAAGGGCCGTCCGAATTTTCAGCAAAAACAATTGCCTTCAGAATGGCTTCCATATCTTCTTTTCCTTTAACATTGGGAAAAATATGGCGGAAACTGTCGTCGGAGTCATTGATTGCTTCAATTCTCGCAACCGCCTTTGTGTAATATAGATTATCCCACATATCAAAACGCCTCTCTTTTGGAGATAATTTACCCGAACACGAAAAATATTCGTCTGCGGTTTCAAAGGAAAAAGACAAATCATTTCCTTCATGCTTGATAACAACCGTTCCGATTTGTGGGTATTCACCGTTGATACGGGTATTCATCAGTCTAACGGGGTATTCCCTGCTTCCATGCCCCTTATACGCATAGCCTGTGATTCCATAACGGGCATATTCCCGACTATATTCTTCCATAGAAGGAACATAAGCAAAGGCCACTTCGGGGGACAATTCAATTACCGTGAGGGGGTTATCATAACTTCCCTTGATAAGAGCATTCCATCGGTCAAGAACCCACCTGTTCATCGTATCTCGTTGATTTGGTGGAACCCACTTGTTCAAAAATTTATCAAAAGCATTCAATTCATCTTCCGTCATTTTCTTCGGATTATTTGAATACCCATTCTTTGATTTTGAGGAATCAAGAGCGTAAATTTTTGTTTCATCAAATCGCCCTCCGTAATAGTCTTGGATAATGAATTCCAACAAAACATCTTCGGTATCAAAGACAATCAAATAGACATTTAATGTTGGAAGGTCTTCGTCATTTTCTTGTCGTGTGACGGTGATGGTCCCATCAGGCCCCTTGAATTCACGAACAGACCCAATACGCATACGGCTCAAATCAAATTCCATGTTTTTCCCTTACCTGTTTTCATATTTAAATCATGCGGTGCAATCACGCCAAGTTTGACCGGGTGCGTTAATCACGGTTTGCTTGTGAGACAAACCTTTGTTTGGCCCTCTCTCATAATCATAAGTCGTATGGCTCACGATTTCATAGTCGTCCAAACAAATGTATTGTCCAAGATTCGGCTTGTCCCTGTTATACATGAAGATTACATAGGTGTCGCCTGCATCGGAAACGACTTGAATCGTTTGACCGTAGCCGTTTTGACGGTTTCTAAACGGCTTTGAAGTCATGGTCACATAACCTGAAATTGAAATCCTGTCGCCAATGCTTCCTTGTTGTGTTGAATTTCTAATGGATTCATCTTTCATACGGTTTGCTTCTGCTTGGGTGATGGCAGGCTTTTTCGTTTGGCCTCCTGCTTGTGCAGGTTGGGCCACAGGTTGAGCAACAGGTTGAGCAACAGGTTGGGCCGCAGGTTGGGCGACGGGTTGAGCAGGTTGTCCAACGCCGTAATGTTGCTTGAGTTTCGCCTGTTCTGCGGGTCGCAGGTAAGCGGAATTAACGGTTCCGTCATATCTCGTTCCAAACAACATTTCGTTTAATTCGTCCGAGTTTTTATCCCATTCAAGAACGGTAAGCAAATCGGATTCGGAAGGGACTCTTCCAAACACTTGAATTAACTTTGCAGAACCGTAATAAGACATTCCCTCATCGGCAATCCTTCTATCGTGTTCGTCCCTTGCCGTCTTTCTTCGTTCCGCTTTCTCTTTCTTTGCTTCAAGAGTCGCTTCAATTTTGGCGTAATTCGCATCGGAAATCCACAATTTCCCCGTTCTGCGGTCATAGGCACGGTTTCGGAAGGTGTAATCGTTGTAAGGAGAAACCATTCTCAAAACATCCTCAATGTTTCCGAATTCGGCGGTTTCTCGCCACTTTCCATCGGGAACCCGTTGTGTAAGGAAGGCTTGAATTTGTTCCTTTCGCTTTCGTTCTGCTTCTTCAACCGCCTTCCGTCTTCGCTCGTCATAGGTTGAAATCTGCCAATATCGCCATGCTTCTGCGGCATCGTTGGCCGACTTATCACCGACAAAGCCGTATTTTAGAATGGCCTTCATGTTGTTCACCAAGTCTTCCTTACCCGGAATATCGGTGGGGCGAAGACGCATCAACCACTTGCGAAGCGAGTTTGCTTGCTCAATCGTGGTGTCGTCCAATGGAAGCAAACGGTCAAACTTATTATTGATGATTCTTTGAGGAACGGCGGCAAGGTTTGGAACGGCAACGAACAACGGTTGTCCGTTATCGTCGTATTCTTGGACTCCGTTTTCATCAAGAAGCGGGACTTCTATACAAGCGTTTGCATCTCCCGCATCGTATTTCTTCAACATGGCTTGAACGCCCCAATCTTGGAGATTAAATGGTTGGAAATAGGTTTTCCCATCCATTGTTACCAAACGGGCTTGCATAATACGCCTGCCTTTTCCTTTCGGGAAAATTCCGGTTCCCCCTTCCATGCGATAACGGACTTTAAACTTCTCGCTCGTAGCAGAATAAAGACGCTTTGCGGCCTCTTCTCCTTCTCCTTGCCGAGCCAAGCCACCATGTTTGTTAAGGTATGCTTTTTCGTTGTGTCCATAAAACATCACGCATCGTTGGAAGAAATCAATCAAGTCCATTGTCTTCCATCCCCAACCCGTCGGGTCATTGGGGGCGGCACGAACACCACCGACACGCTTTGCTCGTTCCAAACGATACAATTCCGCAATCATTTGAGGGTCAATGTCGGTGTATTTGTCCAAACAAGCCGAACCGACTTGGGAAAGGTCGCCTGTTTGAAATTTAATGTTTCCTTTCTTGGTCTTCATCGTAACATCACGGGTCGCAACAAGAAGGGTGATGTAAAATCGGTCACGCTTGTCGCCCGCAGGATTACAATGGTCACAATGCGGCGACCAATTCTTCACCCGTGCGTTGATTTTCGGGAAAAGTTTCTCCATTTCTTCGTCGCTCACGGTTCCGAAACGACGAATCTGCACATCTCCATTGGGCATCTTGACCAATTCAGCAATCGGCATGAAGCCCGACTTATCAAGTGGGCCGTGCGTAACGATGAAGGGGACTCTTTGGATTACCCAAGTGCCTTGTGCGTCTTGGTAAGCACCACGAACATATTTGCCGTTGGCTTGGTCTTTCACAGGAATTTCAATAGCAGGCTTCTTTTCCCAATTGAAAGGAATCTTGCGAGCCTTTGCCGCATCACGAATCTTCTTCAAAACTTCTTCAAAACGCTCCACACGGGAAGGAGCAATATTTTCTGTAAATGTAATCAACGCCATCTTCTCACCTATTTCTTTCTGCTTGGAACGCCTTAATAAACTTTTGCCTGTTGATGGCTTTAACGAAATTTTGTGCGGCTTCTAAATCGCCTGCTTTCAAAGCATTCACCGCTCCCGATTCCAATTCTTCGGGGTGATAGGTTAAAGCGGCGTAATTGTATTCATCCATTTCCTTATCCGCTTCCGTTTTGATGTGGGGATGCTCTCGCTTTACCCACGCAAAGGTTTCTTCCTTATCAGCAGGATTCGGTTTCGGGATAGAGTCGCTTGATTCAGCGTTCATATCCCAAGCGACTTTTCCACGCAAATTACCTTTCCTTTCAACATCACAATATCTGCACCGTTGTTCAAACACGATACCGCCCGTTCCATCATCCTCGTATGAATAATCGTGAAACATAATTTCCGACCAATCATGTTTATAGCATTTCCCTTTCGGATGAGAAAATTTCACGATTTCATCATTATAATGATACAACATAGATTTCAAAGGGTCAAAAGGAATGCCTTTCTTATCCAAATATTCAATTGCTTCGCCAAGCGTGATTCCTTCCTTTTTAATTCCTCCCTCATCACCATGAATTTCTATCTGTGTTCCGTCGCTATCTTCATAAGTCCAAGCCATTGAACGGTGTAATTTCCCCTTGTGCTTTAATTCCAAACCATACCATCTTTCATCTGCCTCATAGGATTCAGCGTTCATAATCCAATCAAATTTCACGAAGTCGGGGTCGTCCATGAGAGGAAGTGGGAACCCCCGACGACCATATAAGGGCTTGGGATGGGGTTTTCTCTTTACGGTTTGCATCAAGTCTTCATTCACTAATCCACAATCGTCACAAAAAACTTCATTTCGCTCAACATCTATCTTTAGATTAGAAGAATCGCATACCGAACAAACAAAATCTCTTGGAATAATGGTTTCAGCACTTAACCCTGCATTCTTCAACCGAGAATAATAGTCGGGGTGTTCGGCAAGGTGTTCTTTGGCGATTTTTTCAGCCTCTTCTTTAGATTTCGTGTGTTCCATTTCCACTTTCGTTCCCATAGCGATTTCTTTGTAACAAGGACACATTGGGGACTTGGCCGCACACTTCATGTTGCCTTGAATCATGCAAAGGCACGGGTGCTTTTTGGTTGCACCACAACAACAAGAGTCCTTTTTCAATTTCATTTCAGCACCATATCCGATAGGCCCGAAGGAATATTTGTTTGGTTGATAGCCTTCAATTGCAGAAGATTTGGCGATTTCGGAAACGGAATAATCTCCTAATTCTTGGTCGGGTTGATATTCTGCTCCCATCATTTGCCTTCGCTTCATAGCCATAGCAAGGCGAGCGTCCATAGGCTTCTTTGGTTCCTCTTCTTTTGGTTCGGAAGGTTGCTTTTTCTCTTCTTTCTTTTGCACCTTTTGGAAGATTAACTCCGTAATTTGTGGCAAGTCTAAATGATTCTTCAATGTTTGCTCCCATGTTTCATCTCTTCTTCTTATTGATACATAGCCCTCCTTTGCCTTTTTATCAAATTTGTTCGCCGCCTCTAAGAAATTTTCCTTTCTTACGGTGGCGGTGGCTTGGCGACCATATCCCGGCAAGCGACCATAAACAAGATAATTTGAACCATCAATTTTCACCCAAGCATAATATTTGTGTGAATTTTCTGCATTATTGTGAAATTCTCTAAAATCCACATATTCCAAATCTCCATACCCAATAACTTTTCCATAATTGAAATTATCTGCCTCCATCATTTGCCTTCCTTCTGCCGCCTTCTTAACATAAAGGTTTCCGAACAAGGCGGGGTTTTCGGATAACCCCTTCCAACGCAATTTATCCTTATATTTTTCAATTAAAGCGGGTGTTAGAGAAGGGTTGTAGGATAGGGTAAAAAAATGCACTTTATCAATGTATTTTTCAATTAGGGCAGGTGTTAGAGAGGGGTTTGCGGATAATTTGCCCCAATCCCATTTACCCTTATATTTTTTAATCAATGCAGGGGTTAAGCAAGGGTTTTGGGATAATAGTTTCCAATTCCATTCACCCTTATATTTTCTAATCAAAGCAGGTGTTAAGGAAGGGTTTGCGGAAAGGTGTAACCAACTCACTTTATCAATGTATTTTTCAATTAGAGCAGGTGTTAAGGAAGGGTTTTCGGATAGGAAATTCCAATTCCAATTATCAATGTATTTTTCAATCACCGCAGGTGTTAAGGAAGGGTTTTGGGATAACCCGTCCCATTTCAATTTATCCTCATATTTTTCAATTAGAGCAGGTGTTAGAGAAGGGTTTTGGGAAACATAAAACCAATCCAATCTGTCTTCGTATTTTTCAATCAAAGCAGGTGTTAAAGAAGGGTTATGGGATAATTTTTTCCAATCCCATTTGTCCTCATATTTTTCAATTATAGCAGGAGTTAAGGAGAAATTATACGATACATTATACCAATTCAATCTATCCTTGTATTTTTCAATTATAGCAGGTGTTAAGGAGGGGTTAAAGGATAACTCGTTCCAAGACAATCTATCCTTGTATTTTTCAATTAGAGCAGGTGTTAAAGCGGGATTGTCTGTTAAATTATCCCAATCTAATCTATCCCCATATTTCGCTAATTGTTTATCAAAAAACCGCTCCTTAATCATATCAACATTGAAAACCTGTTCTGCCCCCATCACTTGAGAAGCCCTTCCCGAAAGCAAATAACCAAGTCCAAAACCAACCGCAGAAACGATTCCTGCAAGTTTGAAATCAGCCATACCCATTTCTTGTCGTTTCCGCTATTTAAATGTGCTTTTTTGAACCCAAAAAAAAACGACTAAAATGGTTTCAAGACCCTAATGGTTATCGGAAGGTGGGCCGTATTTCCGACAATCGGCACAGGTGAGAAACAAAATGTTGTTTCTAATCATAAGGTTGATTTGTGTCCACGAATGGTCTGCAATCGCTTTCTTCAAAGGCGAATAGTTTTCATCAACCGAGATAATAACCGATTCGGAACCACAGGTCGGACAATACCTTCCAAATGCTTCCTTTACATATTCCGTTTTCTTGTCCCTTAACGCTCGCTTCTTATCCGTGTTTTTGGAAACGGTTTTGCGGGGTTCTTTCGTCGCTTCGTAATACACAGGATTGTATCGCTTCATGTATTCCCGTTTTTTTGCGGGGTCGGCGTAAGGCATACCGTTCCATTATCCCGCTTTCTATTTAATGGTTTCAAGACCTTTATTCCGCACCCATGAGGATTTTTCTTTGAATATCCTTTTTCGCTTTCGCACTAACACGCATGATTTTTTTCAGTCGTTGTTGAGCAAATCTATCCCTGTATTGATACAAAGAAGGGTCTGTTCCATACCAATTCATGTAATAGACCATTCCCTTGTATCTAAACCAAAACGCTTGATAAGAAGGGTCATAAGTGTTCTCAACCATGTATTTGTTTTTGATTTCTGTTGCCGCTTTTATGGCTCTCCTTCTTATATCCTCCGATTCCTCGTTCAATTTTTTTTGTTCCATATTCGTCCAATCAAACTGTGTCTTTCCTCTCTCGTCCATAAACGCTATTGCTTCGTCCATGTAAGAAGAAACAACATCATCTTCTGCCGAAAATGAATCTGTAATGTTCGTCTTCTTCAACAAATAATAACCAATTGCTCCCGAAAGGAAGGTGGCTATGTAAGGGAAGGTTTTATCAAAATCCTGTTCATCATCTCCAATCTCCATGAAAACGGCTCCGACAAGGAAGGTTGCGGCCCCCATGATGGCCGAATCACGGAGAACCGTCATTACATTACCCCTCCTGTAAGCAAAGCGAGCAAACCGGGAACGGCGGCAAGGAGGAATTCCCAACGAAGCCTTCTGCTTTCAGCCGACTCCGCTTCCATAGCCTCAATGTGTCCTTTAATCTCGCTAATTTTCTCTTCCAAAACGGCAATTCGGGTAATCAAAGGCGGTTGCCCGTTTCCATCACGAATCGTTTTGTTCAAGCCTGTAATGTCTTCTTTTAATCTTTTCATCTCGGTTTCAATGCGAGCAATCACGACTTTGGCATCTTGCGTTTCCTCAATGAAGGTTTGGAGGATTAAAGCCAAATCTTCGGAAAACTCTTCCACAAGGCGTTCAGCGTCCGACAATTTCAACACCCTAATTTAAGTTTCAATGTTTCTGCGGCTCGCAAAATACAATCAAATCGTCGTTGAGAAAGAGAACATAAAAATTCGATATTATCTGCCGTTTTTTCAGCAGATTCCAAACTTGCTTCAATTGAGTCCATCCGTATCACCGTTGTTTTCCGTCGTTCTTCTATTTAATATCCTTCCTAAGCCAATTGAACCCAAAATGGCTAAGGAGAATGGCACTAAAACGAAATAAATCATTCCTTCTGCTCCGATTTCTTTCTTTACAGGGGCGTTAAAATCCTTTCTCCAATCCAACCTTCCCGTGTTTTGCAAAACTCTTTTCACATTGAAAGGTTCGCCGCCAATCGGTCTTAATCCGTAATAGCCTTCGCCCATGTAAGGGAATCCTGCGTAATCACACAAACACTTTTCGGTGCAAAACGGCTTTGCTCCTGTTGGAAGGTCTTCAAAGATGTAATTTGCTTTCTCGCCACACATATAGCAATTAACACCTTCTAATTCGTCTTCTGCTTCCAATTCCCGTCTGCGACGGGCCATTTGGAGGTAAGCATTCACAGGTGGGAAAACTCGGTTGAATCCAACAGGAGCAACGACCCAATATTTGTTCTCATCCATGTTTTGAATAATGTCGCCAACCGATGTGGAACGGCACGGGGATTTGAATACCTTTTTTGTGTAATATTTTCCATCACCTTCGTCTTCAAACCACCCTTCTTCAATTGAATTCGTCAATTGAAAACAGAAAGAAAGCAATCGCTCCGAATTGTTTCGGGCTGATTCAACAACCGCTTTCGTGAAGGTGATTTCAGCAACAGTTTCGTAATCATCAAAACTAAAACGACCTTCCTCATCAATGGGTTGGAAATCAAGTTTCGCATCGGAGCGTTGCAAAACCCTCCAATGTGATAACATCATGCCGTTATCTTATCGCTTTCGCTATTTAATGATTAGGAATTGGCTTCCTTGACTTCAAGACCCGCTTCTGTTTCGGGGGCTGAAAAATCCAATTCGCACACATCATTGTCGCAAAATCGTTCAACGACGATTTCCTCTCCCTTAATCCGTCCAAACGACAGTTTTCCGAGCGAATCTCGCATGGTTTCGTATGTTTCACGGTCAATGGATTCATACGGCATTTGAGGGTATGCTCCGAAATCCAAACGGGGCAGGAAAGAAATTCCCTTCAATTGGTATTGGAAGAAGTCAAGAGCGTTTGCAATTTGGCCTCCTTCGGATTCGGGGTCAAAAGTCACCGTGCAGGAAACTTGGTTGTCTGCCCAATAGCGTTGAGCGAGCGAAGCCAAACTTAACTGCTCCCACATGGAAACCGAATCAAGGGTTCTTACGCCTTCGCCCAAATCAACAGGGATGGAAACAACAAGCGTGGTGTCTTCGCTTCCGAAAGCAGGTTCAATGTGATAGCCCGCCTTTTCCAAAGCAGGAACAAGGTTGGAATGGATTCCTAATCTCATCCGTCTAATGTAATAGCGAGATTCGGGGAAGTGGATTCCGGGTGTTGCTCCTGCAAGAAGCGAAACCGTTCCCGATGGCTTAATGCTTGTGGTTTTAATGGACTTTGGAACCGCAAACCAATCGGAATATTTCGTATCAAGCGATTGAATGTAATCATAACCCTTGTCCATCCATTGTTTAAGAGAATCCAACCCCTTATCAGCGATAAATTGAGCGATACCCGACATGGAACAACCGATTCTTCTATTCCGCAACATCACACGGTTCGTTTCAGCCCAATGTGTCTTGCCCAAAGTCACAGATTTTGCGTAAAGATAAGCACATTTTAATGTGTTCATGTAATCCTCAAAGGAATCGTGATTGTTCGGGAAGGTTTCCACCAAACAACACAATTCAAACGACTCAAGCGTTTGCTCAAGGCAGGGATTTCCTCCCATAGCCCTTCGGTCTTTGAAATCGGGTTCGTCCTTCATGCGTCCGTATTCACGCATATTTTGAAGCCAAGCATAACCGGGTTCTCCGTTGAGCCTCACCCGTTCCGCCGATGGCTCATAATTCATGCCCAATTCAGCGAAAATGGAATTGTTGGAAGTCCAACCGTATTCTGCACGGTGCGGATTCACTTCGTAATTCTTCAAGTCAAGGTATTCGTCGGAATCGGGGGAGCCGAAAACAATTTCTGCCGTCCTGCGAACATTTCCTGCGACCACACACTTTCCAATCAAATTCATAATGTCCACAATGGCGGTGATGGAAATTGGTTGTCCTGTTTCGCCATCAAGAATGGAACGGATTTGAGCGTGTAATTCAATAAGCGGTTGTGGGCCACTTGATTCGCCACCGAAGCCCTTGATAGGGACTCCTGCGGGTCTAATATCGGAATAATCAAACTCAACCCGTCCTGTCCCCATAGCGTAAGAATCAAGGAGAAGACGAAGCGATTCAACCCATCCTTCACGGGTGTCGGGAATCACAACCGTTTCGATTTTCCTGCCTTCGTTTGGCCCACGAATCACCATCTTTCCTGCGCCTTCGGTATCAAAACCAACACCGACTCCGAGCATGGAAGCGTCCATAAGGAAACAGAAGGGTTTAGAGAAATCCGAGTTTAGACCTTCGGTGGAAACGAAAGCACAATTATTCAAAGCCGCATAAAGACCCTTTTCTTCCGTAATCGGCGTTCCCATAGCCCACAATCCACGACCCGGAGGAAGGAATTTCATGTTGAAAATGCGGTCATACATCTCTTGAGCAGAATGTTGTGCCTTCCAAGCGTTCCATCCAAGTCCGTGCGAATCAATGTGTCGCTTTTGCATATTGAATGTTCCTTCAACAACACGACGAACCGTTTCCCACCATTGTTCGTTTTTACCATCGTCTTTCACACGGGAATAAGTGCGTTGATACACCAATTCGCCAAGACCGTTGAAACCAAAAGGAGCCTTCTTCCGCTTGTATTTCGTAACGAAGTTTTCCGATAGGCTGAACGGGCGGGATTCTGTATTTGTCGTCATGGTATCACCTCAAGGCCCCCTTCTCGGAGGGGGTTTGATTCACAATTCTTCTCTTCTATTTGCGACTATTTGAATCTTAACTCCCTTCCGAAAAAGACGACTTCAAGACCCTCTTACCGAATCCGACGGAAAACGGTTGGTTCCTTTTTGTTTTCAGACTTAATGGATTCAATTTCGGGGTCGGAACGGAATTTTTGTGCAATTTGTCGGGGCGTTGGGACTTCTTTCCTCCCGTCCTGTTTCAACCGCACAATAATTTCCCTCGCCGTAATGGATTCCATGATGCCCATGACTCGCTTCGCCGCCTCAAACATCGTCGGCTTTTTGGGATAATCACGGGTCATAAAAACACCTATCGGGTTAAAGGAGCCACCCATCCAACGAAATTCATTCCTGCTTCCGTCCATTGGGCTTCCAAAATAGCATCATCGGCCCCTTTCAAAGTCACAACGGTTTTTACACCCGTCGCCGCTAAAATGTTGCTGAATTTCGCCGTTGAAATCTCGGTGGAAAAGGAACCCTCTTCGGAATGAAGCAAGGCAGAATCTTTCGGAAGGTCAAGACGGATTTCTCCATCGTCCGTCGTTGCACACAAATTCACTTCCTCTCCAACGGAAACCGTGAATCGGTCTGCTGAACCAAGCGACTTAATGAACGCCTTTACCTCTTTCATTGGGAGGGCAACCGACCAATGGTGTTCGGTGTTTGGGGTCTGTATTCGTTTCATGTGGGCGGAGTTAAGAAGACGAACCTTTCTTTCAACCCCGTTTGCCGACATAAGCAACCATGTTGGATTTTCCAAGTCATAGGTGATTGAAATGGTGTCTTTCACGGTGAGCGTCTTGGTTAAATCCTTAACTCGCTCAACCACAACACCGACCTCCGTTGCTGATGCACCGTTGAAAGAAAAGGCGTTCACGGACGATTTCGGAATGCGAACATCAAGAAGAGAAGCGTTTTCGCCATCAACCACTTTCGTTCTTACACCTTCTTCGTCAAACACAAGAAGGCTTTCCTCGTTCAATTTCTCAATGGCCTTCACAAAAGTTTTGGCCGTCTTTGCCGACATTACGATTTCCATTTTATCACCACAGTTTAGATTGCGTTTGCTCTCTTACACGAATCACTTCGGGTTCCTTCGCCCGCCATTCTTCCGAGAAAAAGGCATCCACTTTGTCCCATGTTTTCGCCACAACGACTTTATTATCCTTCGCTCGTTCCCAATCGGAAAAAAGGTCTTTTAAATTGTCGTATAGGTCATACAATTGCTTTGCTTTCTCCCGTCCAATACCGGGAATCGTTTGAAGCAGGTTGTGATGTTGATTGCGTGAAGATTTCACCATTGTTACAGGACGGACGAAATAATAAGCCGTTCCTTCCTCAATCCGCTTTTTTAGTGAATGAACAAACTGCGTTGTTTCGGTCACGGTGTCGGTGTAAATCACAGGACAGGTTTCAAGTGAAACTCGGTTGAGAAAAGAACGGAACGATTTCCAATCATGCTCTTGTGAAGCGTAAAAGTCTTCTGTTCTTCCTTCAATTACAACGGCGTAATTGTCGTATGTTTCAACCATGCGAGCGATTTGGTCTTGAAGCCGTTTTGATTTCCAAGAAGTTAATCCGTCGCCCCATGTTTTGCGCTCTAAAATCCACGATGTTTTCACATCTCCTGTGTCTAACAAAAAGTCGCCAACAGGAAGGGCGGTTCTCTCATCGGCTTTTGAAATTGTGGCTAAAAATTCGCCTTCGTGAACATCAACGATTAAACGAACCATAAGAGGATATAGGCTTAACACCTATTTATAGCCCCTTGAGGGGTTTATCATCAACACCGTTCCAATTGATGAAAATGCTTGGCTCAAACCCAACGATTTTGAATTTAGGGTGGGAGCAAATCTCTTTTGGTTGAATCGGGCCTCCATCGGACATGAAACCGCTTAGAAAATCAGCCATCTCGTTTTCCATTTCTTGCGTATATCCTGCTCCAAAGGAGTTTTCTTCAACGCCACAGGATTCACAGATTCTATGTTCTTGATTCATGTTGTTCACTTCTTGTTATGTTTTTCAAATATTTCCTTCGCTTCTTCATCGGTTATTGGTTTTCCGCGATACATAAACGGCCCATCACCAAAGGTTCGCTTCGGCAATTCCACAACGTAAGGTTTTTTATACCTTCCTGTGCTTTTACCCCAACCTGTCGGCCTGTTTTGATTCACAACATTTCTTCTTATGTCGGCCCCCTCTTCCATCATTCCATTAAAAATCGCCAATCTCTCTTCTTGCTCTTTTCTTTTTTCTCGTCTAATTTTCGCCGCTTCCAAAGGAATTCCTTTGGAACCCCAATTAAAACAAACTGAAACGACAACGGGTTTAGACGGCCCCAACAAGTTTTTCAATGCCGATATAGCCTCGGATGAGAATGGTTTTCCTTCAGACACCTAATCCCCCCTTTCCATGACGCATTCAAGACCTGTGTAAGAAGATGCTTGGGCAGAATGGTGTGGAATGTATTCCGTTTCAACCTCATCAATGGAGGCAATCTCAATTGTTTGTCGTGCCGTTGTCCATGCAACCTTTTTAATTCCCATCATACGCATGACTTCAACGCAATTTGCACAAGGCTTTGCATTTGCTAATTGTCCCGTTTTGGTATGACGAACAACAAACACGGTTGTTCCCTTTGCTCTTCGCTTGGTTCTCACCAAACGGCGAATTGCCGCCACTTCTGCGTGAATGGATTTGTCGCACCATCCCTTCTTATTGACGCCATAAGAAAGCGGCGTTTTTGCGTTTCTTAAAACGAAAGCGACCATCGGATAGTGGCAATTTGATTCGGACGCCAACGACTTTGCTCGCTCGCAAAGAACATCAAGATTCATCCCGTTTCCGCTCCCTGACGATTGCGAACCCGCACCCACATTGATAAAGGTTTCCTTTCTGCTCCAATTCCTTTGTGTATCGTGGCGTTGAACAACAGGGACACGTCATGCTTAATCCTCCTTTGTCCATTCAACCTTCTTCTTCTGCGCTCGTTGGTCAAGATAAGCGGCGTATTCCTCATCAAACTCCGCTTCTGCCTCTCCGTTAAACAAAGTGATTTTGTATTCGCTTCGCCAACGGTGGCCCATTTCTGCGATTTGAGCAATAAGATGGTATAGGAGCCTGTGTTCACATTCTCCACCCACATCAACCAATTCAAGGGCTTGATTAAGAATCACTTCATCAATACGCACTTCATCGGTCATGGATTCACCACGATATAGATTGAGAAAACACCTATTTAATGGTTCAATGAAGGGGGTTTGTAATGCCTTTTTCTCCAAGAACCCAACGAAGCGTTTTGATAACGCCTTCAAGGGCTTTGGAATTGCGAGCCGCTTCCTTCATTCCTTCGTAATTTTGAGCCTTTTTTGCTCGCTCAAAAACAATCTTCCATTGGTTGCGTTTCCTTTCGGCTTGGTCAAGCATCCCTTCAATCTCTTCCCAAGTCCTCTCGTAAGAAAACAAGCGTGATTCTTGGTGGTCGGATAGGGTCGCCATCTTTTCCAATAGAACAGATTCTCGTATTTATAGTTTTACATCAAAGCCTTCAAACGGTCTGCAATCGCTTTCTTAATCGGGAATCCTGCTTTAAAATTGAAGGGCTTCGGCATTCTAAACGGCGTCTTTCCGCCGCCGATAGCAAATCCGATAGCGATTTTCAATTCGTCTTCTGCGAATGAAACCTTTTTCATTCTTGCACCACCAACGGCAGGTTCCGTTGTGATGTAAATTCCCAAGTGAGAAAGAAAAGCGTCGTAGTCGGAAAAAGAAGCGGTTTCTTCAACCAAATCCATGTCGTCTAAACCGTCTGCAACATCGTAAAATTCATAGGATTTTTTCTTGTCGCCTTCGTCTTCAAGAGCAAGAATACGGAGGCCCGTCATGCCGCCATAATTGCTCAAAACGGCCATCGTGTCGTCCATCTCGTAAGCGTCTTTAATGTCTTCATACGGAAAACTTTCGCCTTGCTTAATCACAAAAACTTGGGTGGCTCCTGCATTCTCAAGCGAATTGCCTGCTTGCAATTCTTTCAAAATCGCTTCGGCTTCGGACTTCTCCATATCTTTTCATTGAGGCTTCCGTTATTTAAAAGGTATCTCAATCATCTTTCGTGAAATTAGAGCGGCATTCAAATAATCGGTTGCTTCAAAATGATTCACACCAACGACTTCCACAATTTTGTGAACCGAGTCGTAAGAAAACTCTTTTATCTTGCCCTCTTCCAAATGCGTCCAAGCAGAACCGTATTTCCGCTTTGCGAAGTCCAACGACATTCCCTCTTCCTTTCGCCATTCTTTCAATCTCCGTGATAAATCGTATTTTGGGGCAAATGTAAGGAAGTTTTCTTGTGGAATGTCTTCAATTTTTTCACAGGATTGAAGCAGTTTGGAAGCCTTTTTCTTCCCAATGTAAGGAACGCCACGAATGTTGTCGGAAGCATCTCCAACAAGGGCTTTCCAATCTGCATATTGGAGGGGATAAATGCCGTATTTCTCATACACCGCTTCGTCTGAAACTTGACTCGTTAAATCGTGAAGGATGAGGGGATATTTCAACAATTGAACCATGTCGCTATCGGGCGATAAAACAATCACTTCCTTCTCCTGTTCCAAACATTCAATCGCTAAATGAGCGACCAAATCATCTCCTTCCATGTCCTCATCATAGATTCCAAACCATCGTTTGCTTAACTCGTTGGGTTCAAGACCCATTTTGGTTAATTTTTCACGCACATCTATGCCTTCGTGTTCGGCGGCGTTGTATTCGGCCTGTTTTAGATTGCGATTGGCTTTGTATTGGGCGTCTAATTCGCCTCTCGCTCTCCGTCCGTAAATCCCGTCCCAACACACGATGAGATAACAAGAGGATTCGTAAAGCGGGTTCTTTCGCATTTCTCCCAATCGCCAATTCACATAGGCTACATCGGCTTCAATCGCTTTTTGAAAAGCGGCTTGTCGTTGGAACCAATTGATTTTGCCCGACCTCATTTTGTTGTGGGCTTTTCGCATCCGTCCTGTTTTGCTCCAATGCTTCGTCATTCTAAAAACGAAATATCCGCCGTCAAGGAGAATGATTGTGTCGGCAGATTTTACGGTGAGGGGTAAATCGTCGTAATACACAACATCTATTTATATCTCCTTCTATTTATACGAAGGGTTAATAAAGGAAGAAGATTTTTCGTTGCAGGTCTTTATCCGTTTTTGGATGATGAAGCATTCGTTTTCCCCAATTTTCCATAGACGATAGAATGTATTTCGGGAAAGAATTACCATCTCCCCATAATTTTCCTGTTTCCTTCCTCCCACCTTCATTTTCTGTGTATAGGACACGAATTCCTTGATAATTGAACAGATACCAATCATTGACCAATTCGGTGCTTCCGTTCTGTTCAATCCATTCTGCCATCTCGGTTTCAATTCCTGTTCTAATCTCCAAAAGTCTGTCGTAAAGGCTCTTTTCCACAAGATGATGCGATTCTGCAACACATTTCATCAAATGTTGTAATGCGCCAAATGCTTCATAGGTTGGTTCGCCTCCAATTCCTTTCTTTTTTCGGTCTTCATACGGTTTTTGAAACGCCATGTAATGCCCATAACTTTCCAATAAACCGTTAAGAGAAGAGAGCGGGTATTTCTCCAACAATTCCTGTTCATACACCATGTAAGCGAGGCTTTCTGTTGAATAGGTCATTTGCCTTCCTTTCACCATCCACCGCTTTTCTCTAAGCGGTTCCTCAAGAACCAACATCTCAACGGCTCGCTTCAAATAGAATTCCGACATTTGAAACGCCTCTCAAACAATGAGAAAGGCTTTGTGTTGATAAAGTTTCTCATTATTTATACGAAGGTTTAATAAAGGTTAAGACAGGAAACTTCCAACATCTAAAATTGCTTGACGACGGCTTTCAAAACCTAATGATTGTGCGTATTCATCATCTCCATTACCAATTGAACGAAGCAATTGCTTTCTTTCATCGGGTGATTTATCGGTAATCATTTGAACCGTTTTTACCATCCTTTCGTGCTTACAACGAGGCAACCCTTTTGCGGCTCTCTTCTTTCCGAATTGCCATCCTTTGCAAGTGCATTGATGAATTGGTCTTTCGCTTGTTGCACTTTGAATGGTATATCTGTAAGCATCTCCCTTTGAACCCAAGACCATGTAAAACAGATTCACTTGTTCACCTCCATTTGGTAAATCTCTTTTTGTAACATCTTTCAATTCAACCATATCTCTCAACGCTAATGGTTTTTCTTCTTCGGCAAAATACGGATTCTTTCCTTCACCGTATTTGTTCTCATACAAGGTTCTGTATCGGGTTGCCGCCATTTGCGCTTTACGGGCCGACCATTCGCCTGCATCTCCGCCTTTCGTTCCTTTTAGAAGGTCATTACGGGCCTTTTGACGAAGGGAAGGGTCACGATAGATTTTTGGGTCGGGTTGGTCGGTAAAGCGGGCTTTAGACCCCTTTCCTTCAATCGCTTCAAAAACCTGTTCTGCCGCCTTTTTAACATAAAGGTTTCCGAACAGGGCGGGGTTTGCGGATAATCTTTCCCAATTCCATTTATCAATGTATTTTTCAATTACGGCAGGTGTTAAGGAAGAGTTTTTGGATAACGTGTCCCATTTCCATTTGTCTTCGTATTTTTCAATTACGGCAGGGGTTAAGGAAGGGTTTTCGGATAAATTAGACCAATTCAATTTCGCTTCCCATTTTTCAATTAAAGCGGGTGTTAGGGAGGGGTTTAGGGATAACCCGTCCCATTTCAATTTATCCTCATATTTTTCAATTAGAGCAGGTGTTAAGGCACGGTTTGGGGATAAAAACCTCCAATTCCATTTATTCTCATATTTTTCAATTACGGCAGGTGTTAGGGACGGGTTTGAGGATATAAAATCCCAATCCCATTTGTCCTCATATTTTTCAATTAGAGCCGGTGTTAGGGACGGGTTTGCGGAAAGGTGTAACCACCTCAATTTATCCTTATATTTTTCAATTAGAGCAGGTGTTAAGGCACGGTTTCGGGATAGGCGATTCCAATCCCATTTGTCCTCATATTTTTCAATTACGGCAGGTGTTAGGGACAGGTTGTTGGATAACGTGTCCCAATCCCATTTGTCCTCATATTTTTCAATTAGAGCAGGAGTTAGAGAAGGGTGATAAGATAAATCGCTCCATACAACCCATATATGGTCGTATTTTTCAATCACCGCAGGTGTTAAGGAAGGGTTATCCGTTAAGAAACCCCAATCCACATTTTCATTATATTTTTCAATTAGGGCGGGTGTTAAGGAAGGGTTTTTGGATATCCAATTCCAATCCCATTTGTCCTCATATTTTTCAATTAGAGCAGGAGTTAAGGACGGGTTTTTGGATAAATACATCCAATCCAATCTATCCCCATATTTCTTCAGTTGTTTATCAAAAAACCGCTCCTTAATCATATCCACATTGAAAACCTGTTCTGCTTCAAAAATCTCTTTCGTATCAACAGGCAATCCGTATTCATGGTAAGCCGCATCATACCCGTTTTCATACATGAAATCAAACCATTTCTTATATTCTTCGGGATGCTTTTTCCGATAGTGTTTTTGAATCCATGATGAAAGAATTTGTTGTTTGCGAGCCTTCCCCATCGTTTCCCATTTTCTATTTACAGATTGGAAATCCTGTCCACAAAGGGTGCAATAAACATTGTGATGCAAGGGCTTTTCTGCTTCAAAGGTTTCACTTCTGTATTTTGCCGTCTTTTCTTCCACATCATCGGGTTGCGGTGAAAACTGCTTTCCTTTTGCCGTATCACGACGCTTTTTTGCTGATGTGCGGGCGTATTCTCTATCGGTCAAGGCTTCCCTCGCCTTGCGGGGCAAATAACGCTCTCCTGTGGCGTCCTCGCCTTGTGTGGAGGGTTTTCCCGACTTGGTTCCCCAATCTTCTCTTGTCCACTTGTTAAGGCTCTTTTGAGCAGGAGAAAGGCTTCCTTCTGCCGCCTTCTTAACATAAAGGTTTCCGAACAGGGCGGGGTTTGCTGATAATCTTTCCCAATTCCATTTATCAATGTATTTTTCAATTACGGCAGGTGTTAGGGACGGGTTTGAGGATAACCATTTCCAATTGATTCTGTCCTCGTTTTTTTCAATTAGGGCAGGCGTTAAGGGGGTATATTGGGTTAATGCGCTCCAATTCAATTTATCCTCATATTTTTCAATTACGGCAGGTGTTAAGGAACGGTTTAAGGATAACTGAATCCAATTCCATTTATCCTCATATTTTTCAATTACGGCAAGTGTTAAGGAAGGGTTTTTGGATAATATATCCCAATTCAATTTGTCTTCGTATTTTTCAATTACGGCAGGCGTTAAGGAATGGTTTTCGGATAAATAACCCCAATTCCATTTGTCCTCATATTTTTCAATTAGGGCAGGTGTTAAGCAAGGGTTTTTGGATATCCAATTCCAATTCCATTTGTCCTCATATTTTTCAATTAGAGCAGGTGTTAAGGCACGGTTTCGGGATAAGCGATTCCAATCCCATTTGTCCTCATATTTTTCAATTAGAGCAGGAGTTAAGGAAGCGTTTTCGGATAAATTAGACCAATTCAATCTATTCTCATATTTTTGAATGAAAGCAGGCGTTAGAGAACGGTGATAGGATAAATCGCCCCATGAACCCCATCTATGCTCGTATTTTTCAATCACCGCAGGTGTTAAGGAAGGGTTTTGCGCCAAGAAATCCCAATCCCATTTGTCCTCATATTTTTCAATTAGAGCAGGTGTTAGGGACGGATTTGTGGATAAATTAGACCAATTCCATTTGTCCTCATATTTTTCAATTAGAGCAGGTGTTAAGGAAGGGTTTTGGGATAAGATTTCCCAATTCAACCTATGCCCATATTTCGCTAATTGCTTATCAAAAAACCGCTCCTTAATCATATCCACATTGAAAACCTGTTCAGCAGATTTAGAAACCTTCATCGTTCCCTTTAGTCCAAATCTTCGCTTGTAATCGGAGAACGAACCGCTTAAACTCGGCTTGTTCCAAAGAATCCAACGGGACAACGAACCTGCGGTTGTGGGGTCTTTCCAATCTTCTTTTGTGCTTGTGGTCGTTCCGCCACCGTGACGCTCAAGATAGCGTTCCATACGCTCCCTATCGCCGTGCTTTGTGTAATCGCTTGCTCCCCTTTGTCCAAAATGTGTAGTCTTGATTTTGTTTCCTTCTTTGTCGCTAAACACCGCCATTAGTTTTTTTTCGGGATTTGAAGACCGAGAGATTTCAACGGAATAGGGTTTAGATTCTGCCTCAAAGGTTTCGGCGGCAAAAGGAGGCTTTTCAACCGCTTCTCCTTGAAGAAAATCTTCGTAATCGTCGCTCCATGCGGCACATTCGGCCTCCGTAATCTTTCCTTTTAGATACAGGTGATACAACCCTTCTCTAAACGATTCCAAACCCATTTGTTCGCTCTCTTCTGCCCCTAATTCAAGCCTTCTGCGGGCCATTTGCAAACGAACATTGTCCCAACGAACAATCTTAGCGTTTGACCTCACAAGGCCCTCAATATCGGAAACAGGACTCGGTTTATAGGGGTCAAAAACGATTTTATACACAACCACTTCTTCATCGGCTTTGGAATCCCATTCATATCCATAGATTTCTTTAGACTTCAAAACAAAGCGTTCCCACCCGTCCCCGAATTTGAAAACATCTCCGATTTTTACATCTTCAATCGTCGTGAAGTTTTTTTTATCCTCGTCTGCACGAAAACCTGCATATCCATCCAAACGCTTTCTTCCAAAGCCTTCTTCTCGGTAAGTCAATCCGTCAAACTCAACAGAATAATATCGCTTATCCCTTGAAAATTGCTCCCTATCTTTGCGAGCATAAAATGGTGATTTTTCCTTCACTTCGGGAAGGTTGGCGGAAATCCAATTCAAACATTCCTCCTTTGCATCGGCGTGTTTCGTCGTGCAAATAAAGGTTAATTTTCCGTCTTGTTTCATTCTGCCGTTGAAATGGTAAGGGTTGATAAGAACCCAAATTTTGAATCTTCCGTTGTCTTGATAGGTCATTAAGGTTTTATCGTCACGAACCTCCCACTTGTGGAAAAGCCACCACCTGTCGTCCCCTTCTTGATATTTGGATTCCATCGGCATTTGCATTTCTGCTTTGCCCTTATATCCGCTTGCATAAGCGGCTCTTCCCTGTGCTTCTGCCTTCTCTTTCGCACCGTCGCCGCAATACACCTTTCCCGACTCACCCCATTGATAACAACCGGGCTGACCCTTAACGGGATGAACAGGCATGAGAATTGATTCTCTCCCTCACTATTTATTGATTCGCTTTTCGCTCCTGCAATCGCTTGAGCATCATTTCACGATAAACTTCCTTACGGTTGTTTTCTCCCAAATCCATGCCTCTTGAAATGAAGTGGTTTAGAACATCGTTGTTGTAAGGAAACTCGTTGTTCAAATTCGTTTGGAAGAATTCAATGACGGCAGGAAGTCGCTCGTTGTATTCAACAATCGTTTCCGAATCCTCAAGGTGGTCAATTTCCCGCATCCCTGCATTACAGATGATTGCGTTCACAGGAAAGGCGTCCTCAAGACGCTCATTCACCCTGTAAAGCATGAGGGCCATTTTTGCGATAGCCTGCTTCTTCTCCGCTTGGAAATCCATGATTTAGAGGAAGTTAAACAGGTATATGAAGCGTTCCATCCCTCTCCACGACGCATGGGCGGGTGATTGGGGGAAGAACGACCCCAACAGGAAACCCGTGCGTAGTGTAGTGGAGGGGAGAGGAACACCATGCTTGGAGGCTCACCCGTTAATCCTGCAAACTATTGTTGTTTTCACGACTATTTATACCTTTTTCTCAAACAGGTAATCGCCGTATTTTGCCTTCAACGCTTTGTTAAACGGAACGGTCTTGTCCACAAGGAAAAACTCAAATCGTCCTCCAACCTTCTTTCGCTGAACATTATCACCGTAATACGAAAACATATTAGCAAAGGTGCTTGTCTTAAAATAACCCTTATTTCCAAAACTTTCCCTCACCCTCTCAACGACTTCAAGACCCGAAAGTGGTTCTTTTGCGTCCTTTAAGATGAAATAAGCGCAGGCCAATTGATACCCGTTTTGGGAAAAACTCGCTCGCTTTGCGGAACGACCTTCCGCATTACGGGACAATCCGAGGGCAGAAATGCCCTTGTTTAGACTGTAAGCGCAAGAGGAAGAACAAGTGTAAAACGCTCGCTGATGTGTGGTTTCCTTAAGTGTTGAATTACAAGCAAGACAAACAGAATTAGGTCGGCTTCGCATCTGCTTTCCTTTGTATTCTCGTCCCATGTCGTTAGGTTAAATCACAGGTATTTAACATTTTGGTTCAAGACATGAGAGCGAATAAAGCCAAAACTGCGCCGCCGATTAGGAATGGCGTGTAATTTGGACCTTCTGTTTGTCCTGTGATTTTTCCACCTTCTGTTTCAGGGTATCTGCACTTACCATCATCGGTATTCGCGTTGGAATCATAATTTTCTGCCGTTGAATCCATGCAACCCGAAATACGACGACCCAACAAATCATCAATGTTCGGCAAAGAATCAAAGGGACCAAGTGTTTGTGTGGGATTAACCGCTTGATTGTTGCTCATTCCATTGGTTACAACAGGAATCATCACAATTGGGATTCCCGTTTCCTCATTCAATCCTTTGTATTCGGGCTTAGGAGCGTCGGGGGCTTGGGTGTATTCGTAGGTATAGACCAAATATTGTGGCGCACCCTGCGTTTTCTTTCCACAACCATCTTCTTCAATAGGTGTCTTTTGGATAACCACAACAAAGACTCCCTTATCATAAGCACCGACAACACCACGATGGCCTCCGCCACCGCGCTTCGTGTATGTATAGGTTGTTGGTTTTGCAGGCAAAGCCGCTTCGTGGGCCGCTTTCAAAGAATCCAAATAATCTCCCATCCCACCATAACCTGCACGTCCCTGTGCATCAGCAGGAGTCGTGCTTTCATAGTTTGAGGAAGAAACACCCGAAGATTTCAACCAAGTGAAAGATTGGCCGTTGGATGCCGTGTAAATAATCTTTTCAACAGCCCCATTACAGGCACTTGTGAATAATTGTTTGCTGATTGAAAAACTTGTTCCGTCGCAAGCGGTAACTTTCTTCCATTCCGTAGCCTGTTGCGCTTGAAGTGAACAATTGGCGACGTAAGAACCCGCTAAAGAGGCAATTTGAGCGTCCATTTCGGCCTTTGCCGCATCTTCTGTCGGGGCCAAATCTGCTCCTGAAGACCAAACAACAACGGGGGAGGTTTTCGTCCAAACCTGCGTTCTTTCACGGGTTCCGTCTGCGGCTTCACAAGAGGAAGAGGTGCATACACGCTCAATGATGGAAACATATTTTCCTTCGGAGGCAACATCGGAAACAATAGACCTTCGCATGAATTTGATTTTACCTTCAAAACGAACACCGTCTGCCGCCGTTGGTGAGGTCTTAGAATAAGCGGTTGAGGCTTCATAGAATAAACACGAATTATCCAATTTCAATGCGGCAGGATTGTAATTCGGGGAAAGGCTATCGGTGCAACCTGCACGACCTGCTTCATACCCGTCACGAATTTGTTTCCATGCGTTGTTTGCGGCGGAGGTGTTAAACCTATCAACAGACGATTCTTGGGTGAATCCGGGGTTGGAATATACGGTGCAGTTTGAACCTGCATTTGCACCACGACCACGAAGGTAATATCGGTAATTGTTTATTTGGGTGGAGGTGGGAGCCGAAGAACCATCCCATGAAACGATGTATAACCTGTTGTCGTTGTAATTCGTGTATTGGTAAATGTGGTAAGTGTTGTCGGGAGATGAATATTTCTTGCTCAACGAAGAAATCATGTTGGAAGCCAATTGGAAACAAGATGCCGCCGTTGCGCCACCGTCGCCACCGCCCCCTCCATTGGGTGCTTGTTGTCCTCCTTGTTGATTAAAAACAACCGTTTCCGCCATCATGCGAACAATATGATTTCCCATAGGAGAATCAAAAGGATTCATCATGCCTTTTAGTTATCGCTTTCGCTATTTAAAGAATCACAAACGCATTCTTCTGCATCCTTATCATAGCCGCATTTCAAACAAAGGTTCGCCATGAACCTTAGTCCCTTTTTTGACTATTTAATTCCAATTGTCCAAAAAGTCGGTTGCGGCATCGGGATTCTTTTCCTTCCAAATCTTCACGCAATCAACACAAAGAGGAAGCGATTTTGCAAATTCATCCGTCATGCAACGAGCAGGCCAACCCGCCCTTTTCGTTCCACAAATGTATTGTTTAAAATTGTCGCCACCAAGATGAATCATCGTTGGAGTTTCCAAACTTGCTTGATGTTCAGCATCCCTAATTTCCTCTTCTGTTGAAGAACAGGAACGAGCATTGTGTCCTTCAATCCCGCACTTGCCGCACTTCCTCGCCATGCTTCTCAATCCTCCACCATCGTATTTGAATGTTCTGACTTCAAGACCCTTGAATATACGGGTTCCTCAACGGTGAGGATTCAAGATAAGCGAACAATCTTCGTCCCCATTCTTCGGGACAAAGGCCCGTTTTCTTGATGTGGCCTTCTGCCAAATTACAGGAAGAGCAAAGGACTCCCCGAATTTCTCCTGTATCGTGGTCATGGTCTATGAATGCGGTGCATTGTCGGTTTCCTTCTGCGGAATTATGAGAAACGGTTGCCGAACAAATGCTACATTCCGTAATCTTTCTAATTTGTGTTTCATACATGGCGTATGATGTGAGTTTATATTGTGCTTTGGTTGTTGCACATGGATTGCAGACAAACCTTGCTTCTTCTGCGACGAAAATACGGGCAGGATTTGAACACGGTTCTGCACCGCCAAGTGAACAGGTTTCGCCATGATATTGAAGATGGTGGCAACAAACCTTACACAATTGATATTCGGGATTGTGAATTGTTTTTTCTCGGCCACATGATTTGCATTCAGCGATTTCGTTATATCCAACAGGATTTTCAACAGGAGAAACCAAACCCTCTTCCAATGCCTTCACGAAAGTTTTTGGACGGGCGGAAAGCAAGTTACGGTGTTCAACCAAGCGTTCAAAGACACAGAATTCAAGTCTTTGCCATGTATCATAACAATTGCCGCACACAATTTTGTTTTCTTTGAAGTGTCCCTTTATTGAGCCATTGAGAGGGGTTTCACAACAGTCGCAATCATGGCCTGCATACCTCCATTTATGCGAACAGATTGCACACAATTGAAATGTTGTGTTTCGGATGCTCCTAATCTCGTTGCAACCGCCACGACAAATCGCAACCGTTCCTTTTTTGACCCGATTCTCTTTTGGAACCTGCCCGAAAGGGATATGCTGATTTGGTTTCACCATGTTTTGAGATGGGGGGAACCCCCTTAATAAACATTTTGGCCTCAAAACAAAAGTGTTTTAATCAAAAACCAACGAGAATTGAAGGCCGATTGAGATTCTTTGTTGTGAAGCATATCCGTAATCAAGGTTTGAAGTGCAGGTTTTTTAGACGCCTTCTTGAAAAACCAATTGATGAGCCAACGCTTGTTCAACATTTTTTGAAGTTTATGTGAATTCGTCAATTCATTCCCAATCATGCTCCAAAGTTTCTCTTGATATTCTTTTCCTGTTTCTTCTGTTATGGAATCATATTCCGCAGAAAGTTTCCCCGAAACCAAAGCATTTCCAATTCCTTCTCCTGTAAATGGGTCAATCAAAGAAGCCGCATCACCGATAAGAAGCCCACCTTCAACAAAGTTTTTGCGTGGGAGGAATTCGTTTTCTCTCGGAGAGCCGAGAGGAAGAAGCCATCCCCTTCTGCTTCCTTGAACACGCTTTGCATCCCTAAATCGGGGGGCGAGGAAAGATTCTTCAATCACCCAATCCAACATCTCCTTTAGTTTAACGGATTTGTCGTCCATGTCGGAAAGCAACATTCCAACACCGATGTTGAAACGAGTTTTGGAAATCGGAAAAATCCAAAAATAACCCGGCATAATTCCATCAAGGAAATGAATCTCAAACTCTCCTGTTTCCGTTCCGAGATAATCCCAATATTCACGAACCGCAGAAGAATAATGATTCCTGTTTTGTTTCGGTTGGTCGTTTTTATCCATGATGTGCCGTGAAATGGGACAATTATAGCCGCCTGCACCAATCACCAAATTAGAACGGTATTCTGCCTTATTCGTTTTCACACCAACGATTTTATCCTCTTCCAAAATCGGAGATAGGACTTTTTCTTGACGGAATTCTCCGTCGGTTTCTTCTAAAGCCTCCATAGCAGATTTAAAAATCTCTTCATCAAGTCGCTCTCGCTCAATGCAGAATGCGCTCATAGGGTCTTCGGGAGAATGGATGGGAATACGCAATTCGGTTTTGTTTGGTGATGTAAGAATAACGCCTTCGCAGGCAATTTGACGAGTTTCGTTAATCCATTCCGTTAATCCCATTTCATGTAATACAGAAAGAGATTTGCCCGTCACACCGTCGCCACAAATCTTATCACGGGGGAACGATTCTTTATCAAGAAGAAGAACCCTGCGGCCTTCCTTTGCATTGAAATAAGCCGCAGAAGAACCCGCAGGCCCCGCACCAACAATGATTACATCAAAGTCCATAACCTGTAATCAATTTACAGGTATTTAATCGTGGTTAAACTTCTTCCCAATCCCATCAAAGAAAACTTCTCCAAGTGGACGACTCATGGCAGATTCGGAAAGGCGATATTCGGAAGGGTTGTGCCTTCCACCTGTCCATCCTCCTTGTTTCCTTTCAATAACGCCCCGTGCAACCCAAATCCGAAGAAGGGCGGGATAAATGTTCTTTGCAGGGTGGGACTTCATCTTGGACATGATGCTCATAATGTCGTCTGCGCTCATCCAACCATCGTGGATGTTAAAACGGCGGCGGTGCTTCAACATACAAAGCATATTGAAAACAAGTGTTGAGCGTCGGCAATCAGCCCTGCGAATCTTTTGGAGGCATTCTGTCCCGCAATAAGTTTGTGTTCTCCCCTTATCTGCCTTGTGCGCCTTAATCTCCATTTCAGCACCACAACAAACACAATTCGTCTTAATCACAGGAAGTTTGTAATGATTGATGTGGTTCTTGAAATCGGAAAGAGGAACGGGCTTCAAACCCTGTGTGAAATATTCACGGCAATAGGTTGAGCAATAATCTGTTTCGTAAAAGTTTCCGTTATAATGGGTTTCCGAAAGGAAATCTCCACAAGCACACTTCGCTCGGTTCGCTATGTTCGCCATGTTTTCAAACAACCAATACCTGTATTTAACCTTTTCTATCGTTCAAAACCAAAGGCGGGGAGGCAATTTTGGCTTCCCTCCGAAATCAGATTCACATCGGGGACAAAGACCTGTTTCGGGATTGATAAAGTGAAACAAAAATCGTTCTCCGCAACGAATACATTCAATCCTTCTTATCATCCGATTCCACCTTCCCGTAATACATTCCACAAGATTCACAAATCAAGGTCTTTTTATCAATTTTACATTGTCGGGTGCATGGCCCGCCATATTGAATCCATTCAGTCATTTAAATCAATCCATAATATCGTTCTGCTGAAAGACGCCTTTTAGATTTCCATCCGTTGCACAATTTTGCGCCCCTTTTATCGGTAACATTGTGTCTTGGTTTGAAACCATTGTTTTCTCCGATGTAAAAACGCCTTTCGCAATCGGGACAATCCCATGTTTTCTCTTCGCAGGATTTACACATCAATCCTTCTCGCACCGTCCACTTGATAAAACCTGCATCGGCAGGATTTTTAATACAGATGCAACACTTTCTCATGCCGATTCCTCACGAAACACAATTCACGATTTGAAGCGTTTCAATTGCCCGTTCCTTATGCTTGGCCTCAACCATCACATCAACGGAATTGTGATAATGATTCATCGGGCCATAAACAAGGTCGGAATGTGCAGGAGTTTCACGGTCTTCGCCTGCATGAAGCGTTTTAGACTCGGAATAGTGAACAACAGGAATAATTCCCGCTTCCCAAGTGGAGATAGCCAATTCAAGAGCCTCTTGTTCCGTTTGACCGCCCGTGTTAAACTTGTGATGATGATAATCAAAAACGATAGGGACGCCAACGACCCGATAAACGCCTTCATACAAATCCTTCGTTGAATACAGATTGGCCCTATCATCGTTCTCAACCGTCAAACGCTTTTTGCAGGCAGGGGAAAGACGAGCAAAGTTTTCGCAGAAACGAGCGAGAGCCGATTCCTTATCGCCATAAGCACCGCCAACATGAATGTTAATCTTGTTGTAGTGGGACGGAACGAAACCCATGTAATCAAACATTTTAGAATGGCATTCCAAATCACGAATCGTTTTCATCACAACCGCTTCGCTTGGAGAAGCGAGAACATTGAAAGGCCCCGGATGCGTCGTCAATCGGTGTCCGTGTTCGGTTGCAAACTTACCGATTTGAGATAGCAAAGAAAGAATGTTTTTAGATTCAGGAAGGTCTTCAATTTCATAACCCATCACAGGATGAGAATAGAACGGGAAGATTTCAGACGAGATGCGGAAGAAGCGAATATCGTTCTCTTCATTGGTCTTTAAAATCGTCAAAAGGTCGCTAAGGTTCTCTTGGATAAGAGAAGACAAATAACCGTGTCCTTCTTGCTCCAAAGTCGCCTTACGCAAAGTGCGATTGGTGAAAATCTTCTGCTCCCGCAGGCCCATGTTAATACACGCATATCCAATCATTCGGAACGCCTCTCATTGGATGATTCATCATCCTCAATCGGTGTTGAATCCGTTTTGGGAACATATGGGTGGTAATAGACGAGTCCTGCACCACAACCTTCGCAAGAACACCAATACACATAACGAACCATGTCTTCCTTTTCATCTTCTCGCCGTTGAACGGTTTTGAAGGTTCCTCCACAAACTTCGCAATCCATGTTTAAGCCCCCTTTTGAACGATGATTCGTCCGACAGGTGTTTTAATGTTTGCCTTAAACCTGTATTCTTTCGGAGAATGTTTGTCTTGGCGAACCTCAACGATTCCATAGCGTTCCCAACGAGCAAGGAAGTTTGCCCAACGAGCCGTATTTCCCGCTTGACCGTAAATCGCCAACCTGTTGTTGAAGGCTTCTGCATTCAGCCATCCTCCGTGTTTTTTCAAAGAAAACAACAGGTAATAATTCATCAAAGGTCGCTTGATTTTAGCCGCCGAAACTTGCTTTTTGCAGGCGTGAGAACAAAAATGACGCACATAACCATCTCCCAATGTAGCGTTTGTTTCGCTTCCACAAAGGTTGCAAGCAACAGGGATGAAAGGATAGCGACCATTTACCAATGAGGCTCCTGATTCTTCAAACAATTCACAATAATCCGAACAGAAACGATTGTCCATTCGCTTTACCGTCGGCTTCCCACAATGGCAAACGTCCCAAACATTTTGTTGTCCCATGTTTCGTTCTAAAACTTCACAGGTATTTAAAGTTTGAGATAATGGCGGGCGTGAGAGGAATTGAACCCCTATCCTCGGCTTAGAAGGCCAAGATGCTATCCGTTACACCACACGCCCAACAATCATTTGTTGTCGGTGCAGGTATTTATAGGAAAGGGTGAATCGGTGGGTGCTGTTGGTTTGACGGAGAGGGCGCACCACTTCCTCGCCATTATTCTTGTTGTTTTTCCATCTATTTATAGGTTCGCAGTTAAGAGAACCATGAAGGTAAAAATGAATGTGGAAAAGATGAAAGATAAAGCAATCTTTCTTACCGTTTTCATTTGATTCTCAAAATAGAGAACGGCTTCTTCAATTGAAGAGGGAGAAGTGGACGACATAAAAATCACCTATCGGAGTTTCGGAAACCGAATGGTTTCCTTCCGCAAGTGTTTGAACCGCCATCCCTTCGGTCACAAAAACTTCACGATACATTGTTTTATTGGTGTTTTCCATAGAGAACACAAGTCGTTCTCCATCATACACGCTTACATTAACGAAACCCGCATCTCTAAAAAACGATTTAAGGTCAATTTTTAGCAATCCCGTTTGATTGAGAACGGTTTCATTCCCCATTCCCAACGGCAATTCATTCCAAAATTGATAAGCATGGGTAAAGGAAAGAGATTCTTGAAGAACAGGTTGTTCCTGTTCTTCTTCCGTTATCATAAAGGCCCCCAAAGAAACCGAAATTAAAATCGTCAAAATGGAAACAAGAGATACGGCCTTAATCAAGTTTAATCCTCTCCTGTTGAATTGGTTGATGTTGTTGAGCAATCATGCCTTCTCGGTATGAAAGGGCGAAATAGGCCCCGAAGAAAAGGAAAATCATGGCGATTGTAAAAATCATCACATCACCGCCACATAGATGCCTAAAACAAACATAAAGGTTAGACCAAGAATGGCGTCCCGACAATGATTCATCATACGCCGCTTCCGGTCTTTCTCATCTAATGCCTCTTGGTATCGGTCAAGAACGCTGATAACGTATCGGTCAAGGTCTGCATCCATTTTTATTCACCAATCCTTCCAAGTCCTTTGCATCGTCCACAAGGCATATCAATCGTTATTCCCGAACCTTTGCAAAATTCGCATTCATCAAACGGTTTTAGAGGAACAGTCATTTCATTCACACCCTATCCAAAAACACCCATCGTGTGTAATCGGGTTCAATAATGCCCATGTGAAGCCCTTCAAGGTAATTCTCCAATTCTGCAAAAGAAGAGAAACAGAAATTGTGGTTCAATTTCCCACGCAACCACATCGGCATTTTACGCTTTCCTCCTTCAATCACCACATAGGTTGGCTTTCGTTGGCGGAGCGATTCAAAGATTTCGTCCCATGTTCCACACATCGGAATGTCGGTGTTCACATAGGCCACCAAGAAATCGGAAACTTCAACCATTCGCAAATCAACAAGAACGATTTCCTTCGCCATTGTTCGCAATTCGTCCCAACGCTCCAATTCAATGAGTTTATCAATCATCTGCTTTTCGTCGCCAATTTCGTTGTATTTGCATTGAGAGGTTGGCTTGTCGGTTGGGTCAAGAGGAACGACTCCAAATCGGGCGAGCGTCTTCGTAAAATCACGCCGCCAAGCCACGCCATCGTCTTGTGCGTAATCAATCGGCCCTGCAAGATAACAACGGGTGTTGTTCAAGCGTCCTGCAATTGGCTTTTGAGAAGCATTAGCCCCCTTTTCCGAAACGATTTTTTCAATGACTTCTTGGGATTCCGAATCCACTTCTAAATCAGCATTCTTCGTCGGCATAGAATCCGATTTGAAGAACAGGTATATGAATGTGGTTTTTGCTCCTTTCTAATCCCAATCGCTAAAATCATCTTCTTCTTCTTCTTCTTCTTCTTCGTTACCAACATAATATCCTTCAAACCAATCGTCCATTTTTCCTAAGCCCTCATCCATTGAACACCATTCTTCCTTCCTTTCGTCGTAATAAGGCATGGAACCCAATCGCCTATCGTATGTTTTCAAAACACCGTCCTCTTCAATCTCAACGGTCTTTTGAGTCCCGTAAAGAGCAAAAGCGTTTTCAGGATAATACGTCCATCGGAAGAAATCGGTTCGGGAAAGCGGAAGGAATCTGTTGTAATAAGGAATCTCTTCCTGCCGCCACGTTTCATTTAGATAATCAATCATTTTCCCAATCTCTTTTCCCCATTCCGATGTATCAAAATCATAGTTTTTAGAAAAGTTTTGAACGGCTTCCTGCTCCATTTCCAAGAGTTTCTTTTTTAACTCTTCTAATCGCAAACGGTCTTTGTCGGTTTCTCCATCTTCTAAAGCAGGGATTTTAACTTCAAAAAGAGATTCGGAAAAGTCGTTGCTCCGTGCCTTCAATTTAATTCTCCACTTAACAAGCACCCTGTCGCCTTTCACGATTAAAACGGCTGATGGGTTATCTGTGTTGCCCCGTTCACGATAATGTGTTTTCACCACCGTAAAAGGAAGAAATTTGTTTGGATTTGAAACTTTTTCTTCTCCAATCATGTAAGCGTTAATCCTATCTTCAAGAATGGATTTGATGTAAGGAGGAACGGCGCAAATGTCTGATTCCTCTTTTTTAGAATCATAAGTGAAGCAGGACAGAATATACCGAATGTCGTTTTGTAAATATTCATAATCACCATTTTTAATTTTCTTTTCATAATCCGTTTCCCTTGCGAAAACATATTGCTCTCCGTGCTTTTTTACCCACGCCCTCTTCCTCCAAATCTGATTGATTCCTGTGTCCGAATGAATCCTAAAATAATCTGCAATTTGACGCAAATAAAGGTCTTCAATTTCCAACGGGTGAGGCGTTACGGGAGAGAGGATGAAAAATACATTATATGTGTTTTTAAATTCAAGAATCTTTGTCGGTTGAATGGTGTCGCCAACGGCAACGACTTCAAGTTTGTCGCCCCCCCTAAAATATTCAAAAGAGAATCCTTCCTTCTTCTCAATCGCTTTTCCAAGCCGCTTCAACATCATTTGCTTATACACATTGATTTCGGGCTTGTCCAATTCAGCCTTTCTTTGAAGGTTGTCCAAAGCGTTCAAGGCGGCGTATTTTGCCTGTTTCAATTGGGGCTTATCTCCGCAAAGCGACATTACATCATCTTTATTCGCTTCAACATAGGCAACAAACGATTCAAAATCGTCAATGGCGTTTCCCTTTGGAACGATAATCCAATAATAATAATTTTCGGTATTTTTCCAAATGTAAATCTCATATCCTTCGGGCGGGTTTGAAAGGAACAATCCCTTGTGAGGGATAATGGAATTCTGCCCCCAAACTTGATTTTCACGATGTTGGGAAACAATGTCTTCAACCGATTTTCCTTCGTTGAGTCTTTCCATTATGCGACGAGCCACATATTCAGGACAGTCGGGCGCATAATAGTCCCCTCGCTTCCACTTGGCGTTCTCCATCACGACTCTTCCTCCCATTCAACATCTTCATAAAGGTCATTGTATTTCTTGGAAGCGGTATGGGAGTCGTCCCATTCAACATCGTCTTGCCAATCATCTTCTGCAAGACGAACCTTTCCTATGGGGTTTAAGAAATAGTTTTCCGAAAAGGAAGGGTATTCTTTTTGGCATTTTTTACAAACGAATCCATCTGCAACAAGTTTTTTGTAAAAAAAACTTGCCTTTCTATCATCATCGGTTTCCACAATTTTGTTTTGGGAAATATCATAAACATCGGTAAAAGATTCTTGAATAGAATGGGGGTAATACATGGAAACCTTGTCTTTGAAATCCTTAGCATCAATTTCTTCTTCATTCCCTTCCTTATCACAAATATTTCCTTTCCAAATCTTATTTAGGTCGTTTTTGTGGGCATTGGGATAAGATAGCCAACCAATGTGGATTTTAGCATTTGTTTTCAGCGTCCCATCTCTTTTCAAAGGCAAATTAAAAAGGAATTTGTCGGTTGCAGACATTGGAAGATTTTCCAATTTACCAAATGTGTATTTTCTGTCCAAGTCATAGGCCCTTAAATTATGACCTTTAGGAAGAAATTTATCAATAGATACCATTTGATTCATTCCCTTTGCTCTCTCAACCGCTTTTCTTTCTTCCTCTCCCGCGAAACCTTTCTTTCTTAGCAAACCATGTTTCATTCCAAACCATCCTGCAAGGAGGACAACACCGCCTGCAAGATATTTTTCCATGTAAAGCACTTCTCAATCCTGTTATTTAAAGAAGTCTTTGACTTGGTGTTAAGAAATAACCTGCCACCCCATAAATCACATCTGCCGCCATGTGGAGGGCTGAATCACAACCCTTTGAAAAGTGAATGAAAGGATTTTTTTCAGCGTATTTACAAACCAATTGTTCTAAAACGACTTCGTTAAGAACGCTTAATCCTGTGTAAATCGGGAGGGATAATCCCATTCGTTTTGCAATCGCTCCCCACCCAATATGGGTGATTGTCCAAGCGTCAAAATAAGGAAACGATTCGGATTTTGCGAACCATCCTGTTTGTTTTTGAAAAAGCGTTGTGTTTCTGTCCAAAATATCAATCCCGACGCAATATCCTGCGTATGCAAGAATGTATTGTGTAGTCTTGTTCAAAATCCATCACCTATGCAAAAATAGAGGAATGGTGGTTGATAATTTCAAACTCTCCCATATCGTTTTTAGCAAGAACAAAAGTGAATCTCGCAGGAACCGTTTCACCATCCAAATTGAATTCATAAACACCGCTTACGATAGAAACACCATTCACCATTTGAGTTTGATACGAAACAATCTTTCCACAAGGCCGTTTCTTCACGAATTTATCAAAATATGTTTTGATTTCTTTATGGCCCCGCTTGATTTTTTCTGCAACCGTTCCGACCAAAATTCCGTCTTGGGAATAAAACCCAACAATCGCTTGTGAATCGTGGGTGCAAACTGCATCCAACCATTGTTGAACAAAAGAAACAGGATTTGGCTTAAAAAACCAATTATCAAAAGGATTCATACCCCTTCTTTGTTAGTCTTGATATTTAATATCACTTAAGAGGAATTGTCTTCCTTATGCAAAATTCAGCATTTATTCTATCCAAAGGTCTTGATTATTCATTTTTGACTTCAATTTTGTTCGTCATAATGCAACAAACTTCGCCATCGGATTCGGTGTAAAATCGGGTTTCAAGATTCCAAAGACCCTCTCCGAGATTCTTCCAATCGCTATGTGCAAAAGTGATTCGGTATTCGCCCGTTCCCGATATGGTAAAAACAGGCAAAACTCCATAATCAACGGTGCTTTGGTAAGTGTTGTTGTGATAGAGGCTAAACATGAAATCTATGTCGTCTTCACAATCATTGTTGGATTGAATAATCATGGCGACTTCTAATTCGTTGCCGTTAATCAAATACAATTCAGCGTCTTTGTGAATCAAGTCCGTAGCACAAGTCGGCTCGGATTCCATCGTGACCCACGCTTCGGGGCCATTCCAATGTGAACCATCGTATGTGTAATAATCCAATTCAACATAATAGTCGCCTGCTTCCAAATCAAGGTAATGTTCGTTGATTGTGTATTCATTGTGGAAATTGACTTCCACGATTCGGGATTCCGAACCAACCATGATTTCAAAATAGCCGTTGTTCATGTTAATGTTGCATTGGTTCAAATCACGGAAAGTGGCTTGCACACGAAGGTCGTTGTTGAATCCTTGTCCGTTGTGGTCGTGGTCAAAGATGGCTTCGTCTTTCCACCACCAATCGGGTTCACATTCTTCGGAGATGGAAAACGAAGGTTGATGCGGAGAATTCCATTCGGGGCCGTGTTCACAAGTGCCGTCTTCACATTCAATGGTGTGGAATTCCGTTGTGAAATGATAATTCCCTGCTTCTAAATCAGCGAAGTTTAAATCAAACCAAGTGGTATCAACGAAGGTATCAACAAAAGCGGTTTTGCTATCAACCTGCTCTCCATTTCGGTAAAGGTGAACAATGAAATGACCTTCTAATTCCAAACCACAATAATTGGCGTCGTAAAAATCAACATCAACGGAAATCGTGTTGTCCATAAGGTAAGACCAATCATCAAAAATCCACATCGGTTCACAAGCGTATGGTGGATAATAATTGTCTTCTTCGGATTCAAAAACATCAATGACGCCAAACGCTTCCATTGAGCCACCCGTAATCAAAAGCATAAGCGGAATAACCGTAGCCATGAGTTTCTTCAAATTGTCGGCCTTTCTTTGAGCAGAAGCAATCGCCCTATCCACAATGTCGCCTTCCAAAGTCGTTTCAACCTTCACCTCCGTTTTGTTTTCACCTCCGTTCAAAACGGTGTTTTGAGAAACTTCTTTAGAAATAGATTGAACCGTGTTAATCAATTCAGCCGCTTCTTTCAATTGCGTGACTAAATCGGCTTTTTGCTTGTTTGATTCGTTCAATTCCCCATCATCAAGAAGGTCTTGGAGAACATCTTCAAAAGAACGGCCCGTAGCATCAGCAAGAAGTCGGGCCTTCTTCACCAATTCTTCATCCTGTTCGGCCATGATTAAATATGGGCGTTCTCGCTATTTAATATCACTTTTTAGAAGAAGACTTCCCTTCTTCACGCAACATAACGACTTCTGCAACCAATTCAGCGATTTGCTCTTGCATCTGTTCAATGCGAGAGTCTTCGGGCGCATGAATGGCGTCGTCACAATGCGGATTTCGTTCCATGTCGGCACGGTGGCGAACCATGATTCCGTCCATTTCTCTTTCGTGTCCTGCTTGGGCTTCGTAATCGCCAATTTCGTTCTGCTTCTCTTGATTCCAAGTTTCAATAATCTTGGTGACGACAAGCAAAGCAGGCCCACCAATAATACCGAGAATCGTCACATAATCTTCGCTTGATTCAAGATACATTGGTTCCCAAGCGGTGAGAATAAAGAAACCAACGGCGAGCATAACCCATGAATACACAATGAGCAAACCCGTTCTTTGCATCAGCCAATCATTGTTTGTTCGCTTACGCTTATCCTTAGACATGAAAACAACCCACTAAGGGCTTGTTTCTTTTGCTATTTAAAAAGGATTATACGCCGATTGAGGGATTTGAACCCACGACCTTCGGATTAACAGTCCGACGCACTAACCGTCTATGCTAAATCGGCAAATCTAAATTACACGAACACCTATATTAACTTCAAGGTTCATTTTTTTCCTTTTGGTCTTCGGAAGATTCCTTAAAAGCAATCTTTCTGATAACTTCACGACTTGTGAATTCAACGCCCTTCATGCTGACTAAAGCGATTGCACGGCGCACTTGTTCGGGCGTAATTTCATCGGCGGGAATCTGCTCTCCTGTATCTAAAACGAAATACATCATATCACCTTAAGCGTTGTCCCATTCACGAATCTTTTCGGAGTTTTGCGTTGCGATAAAATCCATCACGGCCCCTTCTTGGGCCTCTTCAATGGCTTCGCTCAAAGCAACGGCCTTGTTGTTCCATTCAACAATGATTTCTTCAACATTCTCCATCATGCCCTTAATCAAATAGATTCTCGCTCCCATGCCGAGAACGATGAGAAAAATTAGGCCATCAACAACGGCAGACCAAAAACTGTAATCCATACGACTCACCTGCACAGGTTGTGCTTCTATCGGTGGGTTGCCTTTACAGGTTAATAAAGGGGGTGGATTTAAGCAAGGAAATGCGCTCCGATAAGTGCGCTTGTTCCGAGAACCTTTGCGCCAACGAAACTGTGTCCCGATAAAACGCCGCTAAGACGGAGGGAGATGAGAACGGCATCAATGGCTAAAACCAAAGCAATATCGTTGGGGATTCCAAAAAACTTGTTTTTTGCTTCGGAATCAACGGCTTCTCCAAAGGATTCACTACGGCGTTCCATCATCATCCCATCCTTTCCAAAATGTTTGAGGTAAGATAGCCTGCAACACCGCCACCGACGGTTCCAACGGTTCTAATCATGGTGGAGGAAGAAGAAAGCGTCCTCCACAGGACAACGGCAGGCACGGCGGCGAATAAGGTTTGGCGAAGGCTCATCATGTTCAACCGTTGTTCTTTTAACTATTTAAGAATGCTTGAAAAGGGTAAGAAGCGTCAATACCGTCGCTCCCGCCCACAAGAGGGGATTGGTTGTGATTCCTTCTGCTTCCAATCCTCGTCTGCGACGAGCCATTTGGAGATATGGATTGTGCATGAGAATCAATTCGGAATCGGGGACAAGTGCATCAACATCAATTTTTTTCCTGCCTTCGGGTAATCTTCCTTGCTCTTCAAGAACCTTCATTTTTGTGTGATATTTGCAATAATAATGTGGGACGTTTTGACCGACTTGCAAAATTTTGTGATGGGCCATGTTTCTCCTATGGTGGAGATTTGTGTTTTCAATTTTGTATTTATCATAAACCGAACATGATGTGCAAATATCAAAGGTTGTGAAACTTAATGTTTCGCCTGTGTTCGTATCAACAAGTTTCCCATCGTTCATATCATCAACGAAGATTCTAATGAATTTCTTCACTTGAGGCATCGTTTTCCATTTATTCAAACCTATGAGGTGAGGATTAAGAATTGCTATATAGTTTTTAGGATGCCCGCCTTTCCAAAGATAATGGACTTCATAACCCGAACCATGTGCGTAATGTCCTTTGGGACTCTTACGAATGTTAAATTCTCTTCCTTTGTAATTTGCTCGCCATTTTTGTTGCCAAAAATCGTCTGCTCCCGCAGGCTTTTTTAATTCGACAGGAACAACGGTAACTTCTCCGTCGTTCCAAGACATACAGGTTTTTTGTCGTCGCTTCTATTTAAAAACGATTCAAACCCAACGAGAAACAAGAGGGAGAAAATTGGTGAAATCGCCTTGTGAATCATAGACCAAATCGTGAACAGGGAAGGAAAGTTTCGCCTGTGCTTCTCGCACGGCGGTTTTCACATATTGGCGATTCATAGAGAAAAACGATTCGGGCTTGATTTGGATTCCTGCGACAATCTCTTCGGTTTCACGAAGAGAAACGACCAAATCAACGGCGGAACCGCAATCCATGTCTTCCGTTGTTTTGTCCACGATGTATTTTTCATTGACGCTCGCTCTAAAGTCGGCTAAAGCGGCGTCTTCAACAAGTTTCCCTTTGAAGGAATTGACGGCAAACAGGTTGTATGTCCATGCACGACAAGTTTCCATGTCGTATGGTTCATCACGCTTTAGCGTCAAAATAGCCCGTCCCTGTTCGGTGAATTGAGCATCATACAACGCTTTGGAAATCTCTTCCATTGTTCGTTTCCCAACAATCCCACATTCGCATGGAGGGTTGTCTTGATGATGTTCATCAATGAGCGAAGCCAATTCTTTCGCAGAATGAACGGTGTGCTTTCCTTGAAGGGCAATCACAGGGATGGAGTTTTTGCGAGTCTTGATTTGGAATTTTTCGCAAATGTCGTTAAGTGGCCCTCCCGAAGAATTGCCGTATTTCTCAAAATAAGGAAGCAAAAGAAATCACCAATCAAGGTCGCCGTTCTGCTCAATCTTTTCGTCTTCGTAAGGCGCAACCGCCTTTCGGTAAAACTCCTGTTTTGCAGACTCAAGAACACCGATGAGAGCGTTCATGGTTGCATACCGCTTTCCCTGTGCTTGGACAAGAAGGGTGAGCAAGGTTGAAATGGTGTAGTTTAGTCGTCCCTCATATCCATTTCCTGCAAGATACCCCGCAAGGTTGCGAATGGGGTCGTCCAATTCTTCACGGTCTTTCTGTCCAATGTAAGGCATATTCATCAATTATCCGTTCACCTATTTGAAGGTCAAAACAAATCCGTGTCGGTTGAGCGAATGTGGTCGTCAAGAGGGAAGACTTTTCGGGGTCGTCGCCATGAAGAGGAAACCTTCGCGTGGTTCATGCGAACAGAAGTCTTGAAACCTGCGTTGCGAAGGGCTTCCTTGCCTGCGTTGCGGGTGCAGATGAGGTCGCCTTGAAGGGAGGTAATCATCCAATGCTTTTCTTGCTTGCGGTAACGACGGTGAAACTTGGCTTCACGGCTCCCATCGGAAACAACGGAGGGTTCACCATCTTGACTACCCCACACCCACTTGCGGTAAGTCTTTCCCATGTTTTCTTAAGGATGGCTTTGGGTATAAAAACATTTCTATGAATTATCTGCGAAACACTTCACCCTTGTTTCACGATTTTGAATATTATAAATGGAGAGGAAGCCTTTCTTTGGCTTATATCCCAACATATTCATAAAATCGGTTTCTCCTTGAAAGGTTGATGAAACGACAAGAGGAATCCCACGATGCCATTCAACGGTGTGGGCATGGGTGTGTCCCGTCACAAACAAGTCGGGAGGGGTGCGAATCACCATTTGGTCTTCTTCTTCGGGAGAAAGAGCGTTTCGTTCACCCCACATGGGCGCAAGGTGTCGCTTCTTCAACATCAATTTCATGGCCTCTTCGGGATGCTCATAACTCACCGTTTCCACACGGGGAACAATGTCGTCAATTCCCTTTCCGTGATAAGAAAGAACATCAATGCCGCTTAGGGTAATCCGTGCAGGGTTGCCGACATGGATAGCGGAATTAAACTTCTCTTGAACCGCAGGCTCCAACATCGGTTGAGGTTCAGCAGGACGCACCGCATCGTGATTGCCGGGAAGAATTACGGGCGTGATGTGGTCGGGCAATTCATCAAGTTTCCTTGCACAAAACTCATATTGCTCAAACGAATTGGTGATGGAAAGGTTTTCTTCGTGACCGGGATAAATACCGATGCCGTCCACAACATCACCGCTTAGAACAAACCACTTGATGTTTTGAGCCGTTTCATCTTTGCTATTCATCCATTCAATCATCTTGTCCCATTCTTTTTCAAGAAACTCTTTGCTTCCCATGTGAATATCGGATGCAAAAGCAATTGAAACGGGGTCAAAATCGCCCCCTCCTTTGTTTTGATTGGACGGAAGAATGTCGGGGAACACCACACGATTCACCCAAAACATCTCGCCGCCCTGCTTATCAAAGCGTCCCGAAACTCCCACCACATCATCGTTCATAATCGTTGCACAAGCGGGGTCGTCCTTCCTTACGAAAACATTGATTACACCTGTCCTGTCTTCAAGGGTGAGCATCTTCCCACCACTTTTCGTTCTTTTTGCTTCGTGAACAAGTCCAATAATGTTGTAGTCCTTCGTTCTCTTCTTCTCTCTCAAAATCTGTTTAATAGACCCGCTTGCTTTGAAACCTGCTTGGCTTCTAAAAATCTCTTGAATCATTTCAAATCGGTTGTAAAACAGATTAACAATGTCGTCAAACTTCCCTTTTTGGTCGGTTTGTCCAACCTGTTGCCACAACGACCAATCGTTTGAGAAGTCGGAGGCTTTCGCCTCCCAAGCATTCCTTTCTGTAACCTCTCCCGCCATCTTCATAGCGTCGTGGTAAGGAGAACGAAGTCCGTCCATGTTATCCATCTTGTTTGAACAGGTTTATGAAGGTAAAGATTATTCGGAAACATCTTGAAACATTCGGCTACCCACATAATTTTTCTTTGAATTATTGTGTGAAAGATGTGCGAAAATAATGTCGTGGGGCAATAATTTTGAGCAATAATAGGAATTGTTAAAAGATGCCGTATTTCCATCAAAAGAAACCTTTTTGTCCACAATTAACAATTGAAGACGATTCCCATTTTCTTGTTGCTCATAAAAAAAATTGCCGACCTCTTGATAATTTAGAATCGGAAGCCCCATAATAACTGCAAAAGGCTTCTCTAATTTGAACAATTTTTCAAGCACTTTTAATTTGATGCTAAACGGCGGATTTGAAATAATGTAATCGTAATCTTCTTCGGGTTCCCAAGTCAAGAAGTCCTTTCCTTCCCAAATATGAGAATAAATAACTTTGAAGCCTGCTTCTTGAAGATTCAAAACAAACTCACTATTTTCGGTATCAAAGGGACACCAAATTGTTGATTTGGGCTTTAGATACGGAATGATAACATCAACAAGAAGTTTGGGGGTGTAATATTCATCCTTTTTAACCCAATTATTCCTCTTAAAATAATCTTCTGCCATCAAATCACCCTTAACACCGAATCATGGTTTCTAAATATTCCATCATCTCTTCCCTATCTTCAAAACGGAAAAAGAAACGAGATGCACCACCGGGTTCATCATAGTGGCCGTTTCCCTCTCCTGCTTCTTTTCCTCCATTCGTCCATGATACGCCCGACCCACCGCTTGTGTCTTTTTTCCTTTGTGCCTTGAAAAGATTCCCTGCAACGGGGGCTTGTTCATCCATCAATTTAGAAGCATAAGGAGATAAAATCAGATTTGCAGGGAATCTCCCAACCGTGATTTTTCCTTCAAAGTCCTTTTTCAAACCCGATTCATAAATCGTGGATTTGTGTTTATCTGCTCCACGACCATTTTTAGAAGTGTCTTGAACAATCGTTCCAACCCGACAAGCATCAATGTTAATTCCTCCACAACCGTTTTTGATTACATTAGAAGCAACGGTTCCTTTGAACGGTTTTCTAAACAATCCTGCTTGAATGGAGTTTTCTTCAAAAATAATTTTGATGCAATCACGGACTTCCCAACCGTTGTCCTCAAGTGAAACAGTCGTGGAAAGGTAATCAGAAGGTGTTCTCAACACGAAAATATGTGCGCCTTCAACATATTCTTCTAAAGAAGAAGGTGATTCTCCCACATCATAAACTCCGTATTTCATTATCAACACCGAATCATGGTTTCTAAATACGCTTTCATCTCTTCTCTTTCGGTGAAACGGAAAAAGAAACGGGAAGCCTTCCCCGAATCCGAAAAAGCGGTTCTTTGATGGCCTTTTTTATGCGCCCCCATTTTCCCAAACATCTCCTGTCCTGCGGTTGTTTTATTTTTGTATTCTGTTGGAATATTAACAGACCCATTAGGAAACAATTGTGTTGGGCAGGAAGAGGAACAATTTTCTGTTTCGGGATGATTATGTGAAATGAGAAGGTTTGCAGGAAAGCGGCCCATTTCATTTGGTGAGAATTGACTTTCCTCGCTCTTTATTTTAATATTGGATGAATTTTCATCCGTTGATTGCTTGTGTGAATGTCCTTTTTGTTTTCTCAAAAGTGGGTTTGAGGCAATTGAGCCACTTGTGCTATAACCGATACGACAAGAATCAATGTTAATTCCGCCGCAACCGTTTTTGATTACATTAGAAGCAACGGTTCCTTTAAACGGTTTTCTAAACAATCCTGCTTGGAGAGAGTTTTCTTCAAAAATGATTTTGATTGAATCTCTCACTTCCCAACCTTCGTCCTCAAGTGAAACCGTTGTGGAAACATAATCCGAAGGCCCCCTCAAAACAATAATGTGTGCGCCTTCAACATATTCTTCTAATGAAGAGGGCAATTCTCCCACATCATAGACGCCGTATTTCATCATTCTTCCTCCCTCGGTAAGTGATATTCAATTCTCGCTTTTGCGAGAGGAATGTATTCGGGAGTCAATTCGCAACCAATGAAGTTTCTTCTCTCCTTAACGGAAGCAATTCCCGTCGTTCCACTTCCTGTAAATGGGTCAAAAACCGTTGAACCCTCTTCGGTAAATTCTTTCACCAACGCCTCCATGAGAACAATTGGTTTAACGGTTGGGTGGTTGTTTTTAACGCCTTCTAATCCTTCGCTCCGTTCCGATTTTGAAGGCTTGGGAATGTAGTGAAACGGTGTGTAATCGGGAAGGGAGAATTTGGCGTCCTTCTTACGGGCAACGATAATTGGTTCCCACGCAGGTTTGAGGGCCGTCCCCCAACCGTCCCATTCATTCTTAGAAGGTGCTTTTCTCCATTCACAATCACAGGGGTCTTGAGAAAATAACAATTTATCACAATCTATGCACTTCTTGAATCGTTGAATGTGCTTTGTATTATCTGCGTTTTTTGAAACCCCAACAAAAATTGATTTATTTTCTGTAAAAATTCCATTTTTCTTATCAATTGCTTTACCTATGTTGTGGCTTTTCGGAAACCCGGTTCCGTAACACCAAGCGATAATATCAACAATTTCAAAACCTGCTCTTTGGATGGCGTGAGCAATCCTGTGGTGTGTTCGGGTCGCTCCGAAAACCAACATCAAACCATTTTGTTTCAAGACCCTATGTGCCGCTCGCCATGTAGCAGGGTTATAGGCAATCCCTGTGTTGTCCCATCCGTTGCCCATGAATCCGATTTCATACGGTGGGTCGGTGATGATGTTATCAACAGAAGACCTGTCCATCATGTTCATACGGGTGATGCAATCACCCGCTAAAATACGGTATGTCGTCATATTAACACCATCACAAAACGGCGAGCAATTCTTCTCGCAACGCTTCAACGGCTTGTTCGGCTTCTTCAAGCGAATTGCTTCCTGTGATTACACACTTGCCCGAAGAGAAGATTAAACAAACAGACGGCAAATCTTCAAGACGGAAAATCAAACCGGGAAACTGTTCGGGTTCCCATTCGGTTCTCGCCATCGGGAGAGCGATTGTAAGGTTTGCAAGGTTCAATTCCTGCTCCATGTTGTGCGTAATCACCACATTGGAAAGAGAAGGCGTGATTTCCGAAAACGGCTCATAACCTCCCTCTTCCAACATGGAACGAACCTGCTCAAAGGCAGAATTAACATCATCAAGCGTCTTTGCTCCTGTCGCAACGGCTTGACCGCTTCTGAACAGATTTACGCAGACTTTCGGGTTGGTGATTTTGATGCTCATGCCGGGAAACTGTTCGGGAGCGTAATAAATGTCCAAATCTTCGGAAATATCAATCAAGTCAAAGAATTCGCCAAGTTTTGCGGTGGCGACCATGTTCACGACGGTATAATCATTGGACATAACCTTCACTTCTCGGCACGGGTATAAATACCTTCAATCTTTCAACGGGTATTTCTCATGGTTCGCCTCTCCGCAAGAGGGACAATTTCGGTGCAGGAAAGGATAGGGAGCCTCACACCCCTTACACCGAATCAGTCCTTGAATACGGAGCATTTCGGCATCGTATGGATGCTCTTCTGAATCCTTCTCCAACGCCTTCTGAGTTTTCTTATATTCCTTCTCTTTCCAACCCATTTTAATCACCAAATGTTCTCAACACGCTTCCAAAGAGTTTCCAAAACTTCATTAAAATGTGAACCGCAATAAAGGAATGATTCGTATTCAATAAAGCCCTTTCTATCGTGAGCAATAACAAATGATTCAGGAGATAATCGGGATTTAATCGCCGCCATTTCACCACAAATGCAACAATCGCCAACGATGATTTTTTTCATCAATTTCCCCTGCCTTCAAGTGCAGAAATGCGCTCTTCCAATTCCTCAACCGTTGCAGTTAAGGCATTGATGATTACGGCAATTTTACCAAGTCGCTCTCTAATTTCTTCGTCCATGTTATCAAATCCATTTCGGTGTATCTAAATCAATGCTTGGTTTTTTCCAAAACCTTTCATAAAAGGCGTAAAATGGAATCAAATAAATGGTGCTGATGATTGAGAAAATCCCAAGATTAGAAAGGTAATCAAGGTCGTAAATATAGCACCAAAAGAGCGTCAATGGTTGAAGAACCAAAAGCCCGAAAAAAGGTCGGATAGTGGACTTTAGCCACGATTCGCCATCGGCCATGATAAACACTTTCTCCTAACACCTATTTAACTGTTCAAGATTTCGTGAATATCATCACGGAGTTTTGATGGACGGGCCACTTCAATTACCGATTGGATTTGCTCCAATTTAGAATCACTTGCTTCCGCAAGGTGTTCAACAGAAGAAGAGTCCCAATTCCTCATTTTCGCAACAGGCGTCTTTACGGCCATATCACATTCACAAGTGGTGCAACGAAACAAAGCACAAGCGAAACCCGCCGCTTCCCATTCACGGACCTTCTCAGCAGGCCAATTGCAAATTGCACAATTCATGGTGTTCACTTCCTTCCAACAGGTATTTAATCGTTTTTCAAATCAACAAAACTGCTCCGTAAGACAAAAAAGTGTTGATAATCCAATCAATCGCCATGTTTTCAGCGTCTTCAATAGAAAGGAAACCATCAAAAATGCCGACAAGATTATTCCAAAGGTTCGCAAAGAATCCTCCCATGATAAAGCCCTCTTTCGGTTGCGGTGATTCGGAATTAACCCAAAGAGAAACTTGTTCTTGAGTTTCGGGGTCACTCAAGAGGGCGTGTGTGTCCACACCAAGAACCCGCATATCGTCGCCACGACATGAATTCAAAGCAGGAAGGTAAAGCAAACAATCGCCGTAATAGTCGTCCTCATTAACGCCATTGTCGGAATCCCACGCACTAATGTTCACCATGACTTGAGAATTTACATGGTCGTCCACATCAATTTCAAATGAGGCATTCGCCATGTAGCCCGAATGATTATGCGTCCTCATGCTAAAAAATGGCGTTTCCACAATAAGGAATGGCTCATCGGGTTGATTTCGTTGAGAATCCATAAGTGTCGTCGCAACCATAATCACCGTGTAATTCTTGAAGGCATTACCGAATGGGTCAAGGTCGTATTCATCTGCGACCCCATCATTGTCGTCGTCGGAATCGCAAACATCACCCAACATATCGCCATCATGGTCTGCATTTGTTGAATCGGGAATCCGTGGACAATAATCTTCGTTATCTCCCCATCCATCACCGTCGGTATCACGGGTTTCATTGGCATTAAGAGGGAATTGGTCGGCATAATCATTGATGCCGTCATTGTCGGAATCGGGAAGTGAATTTTCAATCACAATTGTTTCCTTCTGTCCCTCCATAACGAATGGTGTCGCCACATTCGCAAGGGCCGTCATAAGCATTACCATTAGAACCGTCTTGGTGTCCATGTTTGACGGTAAAGAATCCTTATATTTAAACTCTTTCACATGGCTTTCTATAAATAGGAAGAAAAACAAAATAAGGGTATGGCTTTGAGCGAAGAAGAAATCGTCAATTTCGTTGAACAGATGAAGGATTTAGTTTTTGAATCGCATGAGAACGATGGAGACATGGTTCAAGGAGAAGTTAAGGAAGAAGTCTTCAAAATGATTACGGGAGGATTTGAAAACGAAACCACCATGACGAATGTTCAATATGAATCCCTTCTAACGGAAATTATCGCTCGTTTAACTGCCCATCTTCAAGAAAACATTGAAGGCCTTCCCGAAAAATTGGCTATCAAATTCTCGTTTGATGTAATCAGTCAAATTGTCGTTGCGAGTTATGAACCCGAAGAACCCGCTTTTGACCCCATGTTTGGCTAAAATCAATGAGGATAAACCAATTCACAAAACTGCTGAAATTCCTCAAACGGAACCGTCGGATAATCCCAAGTCCCAATCGCACGAATCTCACCTTGCGAAGCACATTCGGTGAAGACTTCTAAATTCAAAATACAATCCATGATGCAATATTCAAGCACGGAATGGTAATTTCCCTTGTCCCATTCAACGGGGGCTAATGCGGCATCCATGAGTTTAGAACGCTCTTCACCAAGCATTCCCTTGACCAAGTGTTGAAGTTTGTATCTAAACGTCGTCATTTGATAAAGAGAATGGCTCATATCAATGTGTGGGAATGGCTTTCCGAAAACCCGCTCACAAGAACCGCCTCCTTCGTCAATTGACTTCCTCAAAATAGGAACATCAAAATTGGTTCCGTTGTGGGTGAGAAGCGTATATCCCGATTCAAACCAACGCTTCAAATCTTGAGCAAGGAAATAAATGTTCTTTACCTGCTTCCTAAAACGGGTTTCAATTCCATCGTTAAGAACGGTTAGAACCCATTCATCCTCAACATAAAAATGCTCTTCTTGGGTAATAGAATCATACACACAAACACAAGCGGTTCGCCATCCCTTCGGATTGGAAAACTCAAGCCGTTCCTGCTTCATATCAAGGTTGGCCGTTTCAATATCAAGAGCGATAATTTTCTCGGTCATTTCATCACCTAAAAGTTTGGAGGAAGGTCGTCGTTGTCTTCGGAATCGGGGTCTAAATCGGAATCTCCACCAAACGGTTCATAAAAGTCCTTGAACAGATGGTTCATAAAGTTTTCTGAAAACTTATCAAGAGCAGAATTGTTCATGTATGTCCTGTAATAATTGAACGGGTTGGAATCTTGCCGATTTTTTGTGGAAAGATGGCGAGCGTAAAGCGTAAAAAGAAGAATCGTCGCATCCTCATCCATCTCACCGATTTCCTCTCGCACAATTTGGCGGAATTTTCGGTATTGATTGATAAATCTTCGGGCATCCAATCAAAACACTTCCTTCATCAAACCTTACGAATCTTCTTCAAAGCGATTTGATAGATTCCTTCAATGGCGGAACAAGTGATTTTTGCTCGCTTGTCGGTTTTGGAGGTAATCGTTCCACGAACCGTGCAACCCTTTCGCAAATCAAACTCAACGGTGTCGCCAACGGCAACATCGGGAACGACTTCGTTTCGCTCTTCCAAAATCTGTTGAATCATATCAACGATTTCTTGCAATTCTTCGGTGGTCTTGTCGGAATAACTGTTCTCGGACATGATATTAGGTTGTTCAAACACCTATTTATGGGTGAGTTTATTCCTCTTCAATCAAGCATTCTTCGCAGGAGTCAAGGAACATCAACGGCTCATCGTGAACAGGGCAAATCAACGGTGGCATTCGTCGCACCCTTCCGAAGCAAGATTACAGATGGGGCATCCTGCCGCCATAACCCAACCGCCACAATCGTTAGGACAAAGATAAGGAACAAAACCGCACATCTTCATGCCCCCGTCAAAAGACGAAATTCATCAACACAAGAAGCACATGGAAATTGAGAACCAATTTGGTGTCGTTCATCATCGTAGCCCTGCTTATCGCAAACAGGGCAAACAACCATCGTCCAAGTCATTTTCATTCCTCCGCTTCAAATCCGTAAGCGTTTCGGAATCGGAAGTGATTGAAAAGAAGGCCAAAAACTGCCGTTCCAATAATCGTCCATCCCAACATTGTTGCATTAAGCGTAAAATGTTCAACGACTACACCATGATGTGCGTATCTTTCTGCCGTAAATGCAGAATTAACAACGATAAAAACGCCCAACATAATCCATGCAATCGTCTTTGGAATCTTATCAATAAATCTTCGGTTCATTCGCTCACCTATTATTCTTCTTCTTCCGTATTGAGGGGGAGATAAACCAAAACGGTTGCAGGGCAATTCGGACAGGAAAAATTGGAAACAATTCCTTCACCGGGAATGTGTTGGTCTTCAAAGGAATGGTCTGCTCCCCAAATCAAATCGCTTCCACAATGCCAACACTTCATTTATTCTTCCTCCTGTTCTCTCTTCACAACAACAAGTTTGTGGTCGCAAGTCCCAAAGTTATCGTCGCCCCATGCTACAAACTTCCGTAGTGGAACGAAAATAGGAGAAGTGATTTTCCCAACAAAACGACGAAGATTCATAATCATTCCTCTTCTTCGGAAGAAGCCGATTCAAAGGCTTCAACGATTTCCTTCATTTGTCGCTTCGTTGGCTTTCGCCTGCGAGCGTTTAGAAAATCTTCACGGGTGCGACGGAAAAAAGGTTCGTCGGTGATTTGGATTTCATGGTCGTGGTCGTGATTGCAATTTTCATCGTGAATGTGAACATGACCTGTGTTCTTCACACGCTTAACCGGCGTTAAAACCGTTCCGTCTTCTCCGTATTCGGTGCAATCTCGACAAAGACCTTGAAAGGGTCTTTCATCAGCACAGTTTGGACAAATGAATTTCTTCATGCCGCCCGCTCCGCTAAGAAATCGTAATGCTCCTTCGTGACGGAGGCAAAATCACCCTCCGTTTGGTAAGCAATTCCTTCACGACGGGCTTCTGCCCCCGAAAAATAGGAATCAAGATAAACTGTCGGACAGATGAAGGTGGTGAAGCCAACCCTAATTCGGTCATTCTCCCTGCGAAGGAGGGTGAATTGTGCATCGGGGAATTCATCTGCGTATTGAAGGTTGGCGGTTCTTGCGCTCACCCAACCGTCTTCCGTCTTTGTTTCTTCAAGCATTTCCATGTATCGTTCAAGCGTCATTTTCAAGCCTCCAAATATTGTTCAAAGATGTATTCTTCCGTTTCAATCCGATAAGCAAGCACAGGTTCATTCGCCATGTTTTCCACCTTGTTCAAACACCTTATTAAGCCTTATCCTCTTCAACGGGGAATTGGTTGCCGCATTCAAGACAAAGATAGTGATTCGTTGCGGTCAAATCGTAAAGTTTGGGCGACTCACACGATTCGCAAACAACAGGTTCGGGGGTGTATTCAACACCGTAAAGGAAATCGTTCATTCTTCTCCCTCTCCCATCGTGTCCCAATTTTGAAGGAATGCCGAAACCTTTCCTGCAAAAAGAATGTCCTCATCATCCGTCCGTCCCGAACCGTCGTCTTCTTGAACAACGATTTTATCATCAGAAGAAAGGGAGCGAAGGAATCCAATCACATGAGATGTGAAAAAATCAATGTTGTTGTATTCCTTAAACATAGCATAGTTTGACTTATCAATGACGAAATATTCAATCTTCAAATCTTCTTGGAAGATAAAATCGTCGTCAAGGGACAATCCCGATTGAAGAAAATATTCAGCAATCGCTTCTTCATCCAAGCGACTCCCATTCATCTCAACACCAATCATCAGTTTGTGCATAATATCACAATCCCTTCACACCTTTATTAAGCGTAATATCGTTTTCAACCATGATTGCAACCATTTCTTCCAAAGACACTTCAGGTTTCCAACCAAGAGTCAAATGCGCCTTTGAATAATCGCCCCTCAAAACATCAACCTCAGCAGGCCGATAAAATCTTGGGTCTTGCTCAACATAACCTTCCCAATCTTCAATGCCAACATGGGCAAAGGCCAAATCCAAAAATTGCCTAATTGAATAGGTCTTCCCTGTGGCGAGAACAAAGTCTTCGGGAATCTCTTGTTGAAGCATCATCCACATTCCACGAACATAATCGGGAGCATATCCCCAATCTCTTTTTGAATCAAGATTTCCTAAACAGATTTTATCTTGCAATCCAAGATGAATTTTAGCAACACCATCTGTAATCTTTCTTGTTACAAACTCAATCCCTCTTCGCTCGCTTTCGTGATTGAATAAGATTCCATTACAAGCAAACATTCCAAACGATTCACGATAATTCTTTGTTATCCAATATGAAAATAGTTTTGAAACACCGTATGGAGAGCGTGGATAAAAAGGCGTATTTTCATTTGCAGGGTTTTCAACCATCTTTCCGAACATCTCACTTGTTGCGGCTTGATAAAATTTAACTTGTTGTCCTTGTTCTTCTTGATATTCTCTAATGGCTTCAAGAAGGCGAAGTGTTCCAAGCCCATTCACTTCCGATGTTTGAATAGGAATATCCCATGAAACGCCAACAAAAGATTGTGCCGCCAAGTTATACACTTCTTGTGGTTTGGATTTTTTCAACGCTCTCATCAAAGAATTTTGGTCTGTTAAATCCCCGTTTAGCAAATGAAAATTATCTGCCTCCAACAAGTGTTGAATGTTTTTTCTATTCTTGGTTGAAGTCCTTCTTTCTAAGCCATACACCAAATAATTTTTAGAAAGCAAAAAATCGGCTAAATGGCTTCCGTCCATGCCGTTAATCCCCGTGATTAAAGCAGACTTCATAACAACCATTTGGAAAATCACTTATTTATACCTTCAAGGAAGGCCGAAATATTCCTTACACAAACGAACCATTTCTGCTCTTTGTGGATAGTGTGGTTCTCTTCCACTAATCGCAACGCCACCATCTTCCAACCATTCAATTCTTGCGTTGATGCTGTAA
>Ga0222715_10000040_pt1 | contig 137966 bp, 129 predicted proteins | sample C33_9DmetaG_FD_165056 | JGI IMG/M metagenome (GOLD analysis project Ga0222715, IMG submission 165056) | Estuarine water microbial communities from San Francisco Bay, California, United States - C33_9D | ecosystem: Environmental > Aquatic > Marine > Unclassified | place: USA: California...
TCAACAACCTCTGCACTGATATTCAAAAGTTCTTCCATGTTCTCTTCAAGGTTCATAAGAATTCAATCCCTTCATTAAATCCAAAATCATCGTCAGCAGTTAGAATTGCTGTATCGTCTGCGTCAACGTCACCATCATTATCAAGATCTGTTGTAGCAACTGGTGTGTATGTTCTTGTAATTGCTCTACGATTAACAGCAGTATCACCAATTGTTTCATGTATAATTGCTGTCTTAATAATACCAGATGTACTATAAGGACCGTAGAAGTATGACTTAGCAGTAAATCTCATCGTGTAAATTATATACCTGCGTTGCATGTAATCATCCTGCCATTCATCTTCATATGAAATGTCCTTCAGAACAAATGCAATATCTTTCTTCTCATCCATGTCGGGAATCATGTTGAGAGTGATACTGAAAGATGGTTGGAAGTATGGTAGAATCTGTTCCACAATCTGTAGAGCATCGTCCTGAGACTTTGCAATTACACCCAATTCAAAATTTATATTATAAGGAACAGGAACATATTGGGTTTTGACTTCAACACCATTATCATCAATGATCGTTTTGTATTTTTGAATTGGTGATGTCTTACGGGTAGGATCGTATTCAATTCCTGTCATCTCGAAATAGAGACGTGGCAAAGTAATTGCTACCTTCCTGCCTACATCTGGATTCTGTTCTAGGCGAGCAAGGAATTTTTGTTTCGGACCATATGCAAGAGGAACCTTTTCTGCTTCCAGAATCATCCCAGTGCCAGGATCTTTCTTTCTCAATTCAATATTGTTGAAGAGAGTTCCAAATGCAACAATATTTTTGCGTGTAATCTCGTTATAAAAATGTGACCCTAACATTAGATACTACCTGTATAATTTCCAAATTCACCGAATGGATTTCTTTCAGTCCAATCAACAATGTTGTCAGCTGTATCTTCGATCTCTCTATTCTGATCGTATTCGCTGTTGGTATTATTTAGAGTGTCAAATGTACCGACAACCCATACAGCACCACTATCATCTCCAGTGATTGTCTCACCAGTAGCAAATGTGCCATCTCTGTTGATGACTTGTAGAGTTCCAGTTGTAGGATCCCAGGACTTGACTGTAGCAGTCTTTCCTGTAATACCACCAGTTACCAATTCACCTTCGGTAAAGTCACCTGTGCCACCAGGACCAAACTGAATGGCAATAGCAGAGCTGAATAGTTTTTCAATCTCATCAATTGCTGGAACACCAGTATCAATAAGATCATTACCGACCTCATAGATTTCAGCAGTTAGAATAAGAAACTGAATTTTGCCAAACTGGTAGAATGGAGTTTCTCTTTCTACAAACTTGATCTCATATAGATCTGTGGTGAGTGGAAAGTAGAGTAGGTCCCCTTCATTGGGTCTTCCAGCAACTGTTAGTTGTGGGGTGTATTGTGCCTCTGCTTGATCCCAACGTCTAGATGACACAATGAACTTTACTTCATCAGTAATACGAATGCCAAACTTACTGATGAATTCTGATTGTGCACCAAATCCTTCTACGTTCTGCAGAAGCATTTCTACTTGAAACTGCTCCTGATATTTTGAGTAGATGATGTCATCGAGGGTATTATCTCTCAAGATAGTTCTTGGTAGATAATAGATATCTGTTCCAAACAGTTTGATCTGTTCGTCTGCAAGATCCTGTGCGAGGTTCTGTTCGCCAGGATGACCTTGATAGTAGGTAGGAAAATAAGGACTAGTAGGCATCTTATCCGATCATATCCATAGGTGGAATTGCATACTTACTGAGGACTTCTCCTTCAATTGTTGCTATTTCTCCAATAGCATCTTCATACAACTGTCTGCCATTTAGAGTAAGACCACCAGGCAGTTGAACGTTGTTGTACTTAATTAAGTTCTGTCCCCACTGCTTCTTCATGAGAGCAGTAGCATAACGCTTCACGAACATATCATTATACATTTCTGTAGCATCGTTAGGATCAATCAAACGATGAGCTTCAATAAGAAGATACTTACCTTCTTTGAGGAAGTCTTTATCAATGTCTAGATACAAACGATCACGACGCATGGTGTATCTGAACTGTTGGAATGATCCGTTATTTAGAACCATATCCAGAGTTTCTAGATACTGCTTAGTCATGTAGTAGTTGAGAATATCAAGTGATCCAAATGCATATAGGTCATTCAGGAATAGTTGATACTCAACACCAAAAAGGTTTGAACGGATTGAGTTGCTGACTAATCCAAATACTCTTGTGATGCCAACAACGTGTGATGGGATTGGAATGTAATTCGTTGCTTCTTCCCAATCCGTTGTGCCGTTGGATGTTGTGTCTTCTCCAGCAAATCTGAGAGTATCATCGGCATTCATGTTATGTCTGAGATAACATCTTTCCATACCATTATAGCAGTTCTCTTGGAAGAACTGAATGGTATCGTCAATAACGTTATTTACCTGCTCGTCGTCAATATTTACTTGGAGAACAGGCTCACCAAGCTGCCTCTTACAATATGTGATGAGATCAGACCTAGAGTTTGGAGATGCCATTACACACAAAAATCCCTTCTTACCTATTTAGGAAGAAGGGATTTAGTATTTATTTATTGAATATATTGAATGCTATTGATATTCTATCTTCCTCGGAATCGTTAGTTTCCACGTCATGCTCCAACCAAGAAGGAAAAAGCAAAATCATATTTGGTTCTGGTGTTACGTATTGGTAGGAAAACCCACCATAGTAATAAGCACTGTCTTTATAGTAGCGAATAAGATGACCACGGGGATCATAGAATCTTATATATCCAGAATTTTCTGGGACACTAATATAATAAACACCAGACAAAAATATATTCGTATCTAAATGGCAATGTCTATGATTGCTATGATTTTTTGAATTTATATTTACCCAACTAAAAATATCAAAATCTTCTATGGGGTTATCATCAACAATTGGAATATTTTTCTTTATCTCTGAAAATAAAGTTTCATCAACAAATCCATGTCCTTGATAACCACCATTATTAGATCTATCCATACATGGTGAAGTTTTGGAAAATTCTAAAACAGATTTTTTTAATTCTTCAATGTTTAAATCAAGTTGAGTTATCCAAAGCGGTGTTTCAAATAATGATAATTTTTGCATCAATCATCACTCTTCACTATCACCCTCTGCTTCTGGTTCTTGTTCTAGTAGTCCAAGAGTTTCAAGACCACCTTGTAGTTTGATCTTATACTCCTTTGCCTTTTGGAGGCTTTCTTCTAATTCTGCAATTTGCTTTACAGTTGAAGCAATTTGTTCTTCAAAGTTCTTCTTGAGTTGTGTGGGATCCATATCTATCTAATAGTAAAGTTATAGTTTATCACAAACCTAGACTTTTGTGTAGGTCTGCTGCTTGCGTGAAATCTGAGACCATCAAAGAAAACACATCTGCCTTTCTTTGGTGATACCTTATTATATATGCCATATTCTCTAATCGGTTCTCCGTACATTCTTTCACTGAAGTATGTGTCTCCATCGGAATCTGATGCATAATATAAACAAACAAGATGGGGAAATGTTAGATCAACATGCATACCATCATACTCAGTTGATCTTACTCCAGGTGTTTGTAAAAAGCATCTTCCCCTGATTATCTTATCAATGTTGATCTGTAATTTTGAACTAGCTTCATATAGAAGAGGAATAAACAATCCAGAATAATCACTGGAAGATTTCGTGTCTAACAAAAACATATGTGAGAATCCTGTGAGTTGAGTAATTCCATCTTCCACCAAGTTATCATGATATACCCAACGAAAATCTGTATCATATCGTAAGATATTTTCGATATGATTTTGATATTGTGTGCTGATGCAGTCATCTATAATCTCAAACATTAGTAATGCTCCTCATCAACTCCATCAACATTCCAAGTAATATTTCCAGAAACGGTTATCCTTTCTTTATTTGTAGATTGATAGGGATACACAGCATGTTTTGTTGTTGATGGAAACATTAGTATTACTCCATTCCACGATCTATCAACTGGTAATACTTCTGCTTCTAATTGAAATGTTCCATTGCTATTGTGGATTTCTCTTTCTTCGTTTCCAAAAGGAATATCTACAAATATAACAAAACTAGCAATTCCTGAATGATTGTGCATAGGTTGATAATCTCCAGGTTTTTGATAATTTACCCATAGATTATGCAGTTTCATAAACCTTGTTGGATCTTTTGTGCTATTGAATTCCCATGGACAAGTCATGTATATATCGTCCCACAATTTTGATGCTGAGTTTAGCAAATAATCTTCAAGACCTGGGCATTCATTCTTATGCTCATGAAGTCCAGATTGCTGAGTAAGTGCTCCAGCCAATCTCCAATTATAATTCCACACCTCTTCTTTTCTTCTTTTCTTACAGTAAGAAAATAAATTTTGATAAAGATTTTCTGGTATTTTTTCTGATACAAATTTCAAGTTACTTTGATTGCGGATCATAATTTCTAATACCACTTCCTCTTAGTCTGTGAGATAATTTTAGCATGAATAGATGGATCACAAAATGAAAAAGCAACTGTAGTTCTAAGTTGATCTGTCATATGATTTGGAGATGCCCCACGATGTTCCCAGTTTGAAGGAATAAAGCATCCTGTATTTGGGACGTATGGAACATAGTGATACAATCTATCTGGAGATTGACAGACGAACTCTCCTCCCCAAGTTTGATTCCAAGATAATTGGTTGAAGTATATAAACGTCCAGACATTATCTTCCTGATAATCTTTGTGGAAGATTGTATTCTGTCCTGCCGTTTGTCCGTTCACATGAATCTTGCATAGCTTCAGATCTCTCCTGAGATGCTTCATCATTTTTAGTTTCACAATAGAAGCACACTCTAGAAATACTAGGTCATCACGCATGGGATGTTGCCATGAGACTGGATCGTTCTTTCCATAAGATCTATTGTTGAAAGACCAAACTCCTAGATCACTGGGATCAAAATATTGATACAAAGATTTCATTGTAGATAACGGCAACACGTTATCAATAACTATTGGACTATTCATGCTCCCCACCAAATCCATCCAGTAATAATATATTTTTCATGGTCTTCTGATATCTGACCTCTATGTTTGTGGGTCAAACCAGCGGGAAAGATAACAGTATTTCCTTTCTCAGCTTTGGTTGTGTAATTCTGGTAGAAGAATTCTGTGCCACCATTTGGGACATCATTCAAATATGTAATGAAAACAAATGCTCTATCACATCCACTTAGTCCAGAAGCATCAACGTGCCAAGTATAAAAACCTTCCCCAGGTTTATAGTATTGAATTTGAGGCAATTGCTTCATTATAAATTTCTGATTCTCAATATTCATTACATTGAGATAGTTGTCAATAAAACTATCCAACTGTTTTTGATATTCGTCATAGCGATATTTTTGTGGTGGTCCTAAGCGTTCGGCATCTTTGATAAAAAAATCTGTACTTCTTTTTATATCTGGTACTATACTTCCACCACCAACTCTTCCAGCATAGGTGAGATCTTCTTTATCACCATCCCAAAATAGTTCAATTAGTTTATCGCAGATTTCAAGATCCGATAATTTATATTCTTTGATAAAGTTCATTTGTACGCAGGTCCCTGTATCCATCCAACTAAAGATCTTCTTACACCAGTTTCAACTGGTTTTACTCTATGTGGCGTATCTCCATGAAAGAAAATAATCTCTCCTTTTGAAAGCGTTATTGTATTCAGTTCATTTGTCTGTATTTCAAAATCACCACCAGTGAAATCATCGTTTAACAATAATGAAAAACTTATTTTTCTTATTCTATTGTTTGCTCTTTTTCCTGGCATCCAATTTGATTCATCAATATGCCATCCATAAAAACCTCCAATTTCATACAGAGTATGTTGAAGTGGTTCTATAAAATCTATATCCAGATTCCATTTACATTCGCTATTTGCAAATCGCGTAATATCATCAACTAATTTGTAGAGTCTGGGATCATCAATAAAACAAGCTTTAGAGTTTCTATCCGAATTGTCCCTGCTTCTATACTCACCATCTTCATCATGAAATTCTGTTTTGCAAATTTCATAATCAACGTATTCGTTTGTGATGTCAGTAATCTGATTGAAAAAATCTTTTTCTAATTTCAATCTTAGATATTGATATTTGAATGAATTCATTTCCTCAGAACCATAATGTGAATACCATTCCACCAGCTATTGGCATCTTCTGGAACGGTTGTCAATATCTTACGATCAAAAACAATATTGAGATTGTTCTCCTTAGCAAATGCCTCGGCAGATTGAACCACTCCCATAAAATTAGCATCATCAACTACTAGGATAAATTGATCTGCAAATACAGGTAGCAGGTATGTCAGATTATCAAACTGCTTTTGTGGATCATGATCGGCATCGTAGAATATGATGTTTGGATTCTTTCCAATAAAATGCTGTCCGTCTAGGTCAGTAATTGTCTTCTCATAGAAGTATTGATTCTCTTTCAAACCCCTAAAGAATTTTTCTTTTGGACTGCCAATATCTGGAATAACTACATCTTCCCTGAAAGGAGATACTATTCCCTGAGAATAATCATCAATAGCAAAACAAGTCACATCTCTATCCATGGTGGCAGCAAAGAATGTGCTACCAGCATATACTCCAAGTTCAAGATACACTGTATCTTCTTTGGAACATAGGTTGTTTAGAAAATGTCTTACTTTGTTTGAAGATAGACCAGGATACTTATATCCATCTTCAACAAAATTACTTTCATGACGAGCAGCTTTATCTATGGATTCTAAAACTAGTTTTACATCACTATCCATTTCCCTATCACTTCTCTTCATTCTTGAATGAACTACCGAGTCGCAATAGTTGCACTTCCAACAATCAAATCCACAAGTCTTGATCTTCTCTCTCCAGATATCAATTGGTTTTTCTTCTAGAGTTACGTCCTCGATGTAATCGTTGAACTGGGGATACAGAAGATCTTCATCCGCATCCCAACGCTTGACGATATCCATAGTTTCCATCAAACGCATAGCATTCTCCCTGCCATGCATTTTGAAAACATCAATACCAAGATCAAGAAACTCTTGCCAATCTTTTTTCCATGGTGGTAGAGTCGCTGCTTTCAAAGCAGTTGCTGGATCATACTCATCCCAAGAAGAACACGAAACCCTACTGATCTCACTGTTGAAATACTGGGGATTGTCTGGTCTTCTAGTCATGTTATAATGATAGTGCTCTGGCATGATAGGACATCCACCCCAGCACCATTCATTAGCAAGCAGTGAAATCTTGACTGGTTTTCCAATAGAAGCACAATATTCTTTTGCTTCCATGATCTTATTCAATTGATCTCTATCGCGCATGAGATCTCTATCAAGATTGATATAATGGAATCCTGCCTTAGCAAGATTCACAATCTCATTTGCTCTGGTAACTTCCCTAAGAATAGTATTCTTGATAAAGAGTTCTGGGAACTCTTTTTGAATCTGACCTGTCATGATCCACGATGTATGTGGTATCGTAACAATACGAATACCTGCTTCATACAAAGGTCTGAAATTTGTAATAAAAATATCCAGGTTTTCCTGGCTTGGAATTACCTGGATATTATTGAATGTGGCAGACAGTGGTATGCCAGTTTGTTCTGAGATGTAGAGAGCATTATAAGTTGTCTCTCTCATGTCTCCATCAATTGTATCCCCCATAGCATCCTGGATGAATGGGGGCATACGACATGTAAAATACAAATCGTAAATTAGATGATTATATTGCTTTAGGAAAGGAATAAATGTATTCTCTACAAACTCTTCACTGAGCTTTGTATTGATCGGGATCGAGAACTGTTTCGCCATACTCTTCTACCACTTTATTAATAAATGCCATGTCATTCACTTCTTGAATCAAAGGTTTGTGCTTCTCACACAATCTTTCCAAAGCTACTCGATCTAGATCTTTATTCTTATCTTCAAGATCAAATCTATCGTAAATTGTGTAATGGATAATAGGAAGCAACTCAAGATGCCTCATTTTTCTTATCTCCTTTCAATTGTAGCTGTCCTGTATATTTATGTTGCTCTAATTTAGGAAGATGAATTCCTTGTGCAGAAAGTTGATTCTGAATAGTTGGAGCAATAATCTTATTGAGTTTATCGATACCACCACCAATCATCGCTGAATATTGAACGGCAACTTCTAGAGCTCTTACTTGATCCTCTTCTGGCATATCCATAATGGAAGTCATATTACCAGATCCGATCCTGCCATATGAAACAATATCCATCGCTGCCTGCTTACCCATGCGAGCAATCCAATAAACCCTCTCTTCATCTTCTTGCTCTTCTGTATAATACTCTAGCGGATGATCTTCATCAACGTGAGCTTCTACGATATCTAGAAAATATTTTATTTCGTACTCTGCTTGACGAATTTTTCTTTTCCAAATAGTAATATCATAATCATTTTTTTCCATGTCGATAACGATCAGTTCTTTATCGAGTTCGTCGCAAGTCATTTCAATTGACTGCTGGAATTTCTTTCTAAGAATCTCTGCTTTCCTCAGACTATTTCTTACTTCAATATAAGCATGATATCTCGTCTCCAATTCCATTAGAGCTTGACGAACTTTTCTCCATGGAGTCAGCTGACTATCAGCGACAAAATGCTTACACTGATATTCCGTCATTCCACTATTAAAATGGAGACTTGCTTCTAAGATATCCATATCTCTATCAGTGAGATCGAACTCTTCTACGAAGTTTTTTGATAATTTGATGTCGCCAGTTTTTGATGAAACTATCGCTTTTACATCATTAATAAAATCAGAACTTAAAGACATATGCATCTACCTCATACTCAGGTTTACGGTCCCAATTATCTTCAGAAATAGTTCTGCCAAGTTCAATCGCTTGACTAGTTGGCATAATAATTCCAAGATAATCTTCATACAATATATTTAGGTCCCATACGGTTTCGCAAGATTCAAATTTCTTGAGTAGTTTTTGATATTCAACCAACATGGTTGATAATCTATCCTCATATTCTTCAGACTTCTCTAGAATTTTATTTGCTAGAAAATCTTTATCTAATTCTCTTTCAACTGCTAGATAATCTAAGAAAGGAGTTCTGTGTCCATCTCCTCCTCTGTATGTGAGCCACTCTCTTGATTCGTGCTTTTGAATTTCCCACGATGCTTGTTCTAGATCAGTGGTATCTTTGAGAACTCTGAAACGAGTATTATACTCATCTTCTATGATTTCTTTTGCAAAGATACACATGAAATCTACGATTTCTTTTCTGATAGCATCAGTAATTTCTACCTGAACTTTCAGACCAGGATTTGCTGGTGTATATGCAAAACCTTGCTGTGTTGTTGTTGCTAAAACCTTTCCATATGGCCTAACTTCAGAGAAGAAGTTGGATCCATTTACTGCCTGCTCTCTACTAATTTCTTTATATTTGTGTTGCCACTCTTTGTAAATTACTTGGAAAATTGTTTCACTCACTTCAACACATGAGAAATGCATGAGAGAAAACATTTCATTATAATGAAGGCGAGGATCGCCAGTAGCAGACATATTGACAAACTGCTCTTGTCTAATTTCCTTTTCGTTGATAATTAGGTATCTCATTATAGTGCTCTCTGTGCTGTTACGGTAGCTGCGGCAGAACAACATCCACCTGATGATTGTCCATAATGACCTTTGGGTCTGGTAGCAGCACTCATATTTGTTTCAATATCTGTGCTATAATCCCACTTTGTTGTGTGATTATTTTGCTGACCATCATATTGACCCATTAGGTATCCCCAATCTTGACCCATCTCGAAGTTTTCTTCACCATAAGCACGAACCTTAGTTCCATTCTTTAGACCAGCTCCAGTGCTTCCGCTGTATTTAGTCCATGGTGAAGTAACGTTATTTCCAGTTCCAGCATAGAAATGTCCGTACTTAGAAGGTAAGAATTTGCAAATACCATCAGGAGCAGCATTAGAAGACCAACCAGCCCAACTATCGTTTGAGTGTGCGATGTAAGCTCTGTTGCCCGACATTGAAGCCCAGGAGTAATTTTCATCACCACATGCCGCACAGTTTCCACCACCAGGAGATGCATTAGTGGAATACATAATTTCTGTTGGGAAGTGATGCTTACCTACGGTTGTGCTTCCTCCTCCAAGATTATATCCATGTTGTGGAATCTGAGCTGTAGCACCAGCATGATAGTCACGTCCTACTGGCATATCCCAACCACCAGCAACGGTATATCCCATAACACCTCTAGGATCATCACCATCAAAACCATAGTTAGATGGTTGATATGTTCCATCTCCTTGTTGTCTCTTTACACCAGTATGTAAATTGACTGAAGATGTATGGGAAGAGTTTCCAGTGAAAGAATCAACAGTTCCGTAGGCATAACCGTTGTAATCACTCCAGCAGCAGTCCATGTAAGATCCTGCTCTGTCTAATTGCTCACCACAATAGAAAGTGATATCATTTGCGTGCCATGTTTTATTTACTGTTTTCCAAGGTTGTGATCCTTTGTAACCAGCAAGTAGATAACCATGGGTAATGATACTTCTGTATCTAAATCCAGTTAGAGGAGCAGACGCAACTGTTGTCCCTGGATATGCCCAGAAAACTCCATTAGATCCATCTGATACCAAATACGAACCTCTGGTAACATCTAGAGGTTCTGGAATACCACCACCAACTTCATCCCAGTCAGTTCCATTCCAAATTTGAGCTTTACCTTCATCGGTGTTATAAATCAACTGACCGATATTTGGTGTTGCTGGTCTTCCTGCGTTGCTGAAGGATGGAAGCTTTAGACCTTGTGTAGTCAGACTTGCATTTCCAGTAACAACTGTTCCAACTGTTAATTGAGACATGGTTACACTACTTTTCTATAATTCTATTTATGGTTTTGGATACTGTTCCTTGACCGAATTCACATGAGCAAACCAAGTGGAAGTTTCTTTTCCTGGAATGAGACCATTATTCATGTCATGATATAACATGTCAAGTTGATCTTGAATTCCTTTATAATCCAATCTTCTACTTAGATCATATGATGGTGGTTTTACTGGTACTAATCTAACTTCTCTATCATTTTCATAATACCAATAATCAGCGGTATCTTTTCCTTTCTCAATTTGATATGGACCATCTATCCACATGAAATTTTCATGAACTTCAAATCTTACATCGTTCCCACCCTTTACAAATTGGAGAACTCTTCCGCTTCTTTTATCTACTAGTGATTGATACATAATTCTCCTCAGGTATAGTTCCAAACAATTACGCAACCTGCACCGCCGTTGCTGTTATTATACGCAAAATCGTTTTGCGAATAATATCCATATCCACCACCAGATCCCCACTGACCGTGAGTAACTTCCTCTTGTTGGTTGTAGTAATGGTGAGAAGATCCTGCTTTGTGCCAAAAACTCATGCCGCCACCGCCTTCTCTATCTGCACCGTGTGCCATTTCTCCACCACCACCAGGAATGTTTATGTCTCCACCAGATGCAGATCCACCTGGACCGCCTTGGTGTGGAACATCGGTTTGCCCGCCTTGACCGCCAGAAGCAGAGCAATATGAACCAAATGTGGATGTGCCTCCAGTGGCACCTCTTCCACCATTTCTGGCATATCCCCCACCTTCTCCATATGTGTATGAAACACTAGACACACCAGATACATCAATATATTTGATGGCAGTAGCTCCACCACCGCCACCTGCTCCACGATATGCGTTGTCGTTGATGCGAGCACCGCCACCACCACCAGTTACATAAACAAGAACATGACTACATCCTGGCGGTTTAGTCCATGTTCCAGATCCTCCAGATGTCGATTTTCCATTCCAATTACCATCTTGTGATGTATATACATTGATGCTAATCAATGCCCCAGGAACTTTGAATTCTTCATAAGAACTCCCGTTCCACATTCTCATGTTACCATTTTGCAGATCCATAATATTGACACCAGCGGTGTTCTGGATCTGATCTACCTTTAGAATACCAGCCATAATCTTCTATTATACAATAGCCCAGTTACCACCACTATTGATGGTTACAGTTACGCCATTATTTATAGTGATTGGTCCAGCGGTTACACAATTGACGTTTGCTGGAATGGTGACGTTTTCCGAAACAAAATTTCTATTCGCCTTGAAGACACCCCACTTATCAAGCCACTGCTTCTCGCCGTTAGCATATAGGACTCTATTTCCAGCATCGGTACTTCCCTCAATATTGACAGAACCATCGATGTGTAATGTATAAGTTGGATCAACTTTATTGATACCAACTCTTGATATCCTATAGATATCATCACCATTAGTCGCCTCAGTCCATCTAGAAGTTACAAACTCGGCGTTGTTTTGGAACAACTGACCGTTGATATTTACATCACCCGAAACGTTTAACTTATAGTTTCTTGAAGTTGTTCCATCTGTTGGATCAATTCCAGATGTATCAGTGGTGTTGATTGTAACAGCATTATTTACTCCACTAATTCCAAGTGCTGGAGCACCACTGAAAGTAGTTCCACCAACAGCATCTGATGCTTCAAATGTGAAGAAGTTGTTTGATTGGGTATTGCTACCAATTCTCCAGTATCTTGTCGATGTATTATTGTAGAAATTGATTGGACCACTAGATGTATTCTGAATAGTTAGTGCTTCAGTAATTCTTGCAGCACCACCAACATCAAGTGCTCTATCTGGGTTGGTGACATTTACACCAAGTCTTCTAGAAGCAATAACATCACCAGTTACTTTGAATGCTAAAGTAGTTTCAGTTCCCTCTACAATAAATGCATTTCCATATGCGGCACCAGGAGTTTGTGCGTCAGCATGATAATACTTGATGGAACCTTGCTGTGCATAATCATTGCCAGTATTATCACTAAACGTTAGTTTTGCACCAGAACCAGATGTTAGTGCTCTGATGTAAATACCGAGATCACCAACAACATCTAGAGTTGTTCTTGGAGCAGTTCCTGCGTTGATACCAACCTCATCTGCCGATACATCGACAAATAGTGTATCTGTATCAACTGCAAGATCATCGGCAATATTGACAAAGCTGTTGAGATTTGCAGTTCCAGATAAGGTGAAGTTTGATCCAGCACCAGTGATAGTCAGCGAACCAGTCATGGTATCGCCTGCCTTCAGAACGTTCAGAGAAGCAGCACCTGTTAGAGATGCTGTGATAATTCTGGCAGCAAAGTCACCGTTTGTATCTCTTTGAACTGCTGATCTTAGAGTTGCGGTGGAAACTACGTTTGCACTATTGAAGGCAACGTTACCAGCATTCCATACTGTGCTTCCGTTGATATTCAGTCCGTTAGCATTTGCTACAAGAACGTTTAGAGTACCAGAACCATCGGTAGCATTACCACCAGTTGCAACAATAGCAGCGTTGTAAGCAGTAGGAACTAACTGAGAACTTGTGAAGTAGATACCAGGAGAAGTTGCCTGACCATCTCTTCTTCCAAGTCTGAGGTTTGCAGTTCCACCATCACTCTCAAGTTTTGCTACTTGAACTACGTTGTCATCATCAATAGTGAAGTCTTGGAATGGCTCTCTGTTAGCAGCAGTACCAATTGTTAGTGCCCCAACAAAGTTACCAGTTGTCAGTCTTCCAACAATAATGGTATAATCTTCTGTGCTATCTGCTACGTCATTGATGATAAGATTGTCAATTGCAATCTGTCCAGTTGCCTGAGCGTTTGCATTGTATAAGTTAACGAGGTTTCCTGGGGTAAATGGAGATACATTTAGAATTCTTCCAGATAGATAGATTCTATATTTTGGATCTCCATTGAAAGATTGAACTGTTAGGGTATCTCTAAACTTGGTTGCACTAATAAATCTAGGAAGTCTATTATCAGATAGAGTACCGTAGTTGATGTTTAGAGCGTTTTGATACCAAGTTCCTTGTGCTCCATCAAGTCTATCGGCATCGAGACCAGATCCAATACCGTCATTTAGAGAAGTCCACATCTTGGCCCAAGTACCAAATGCGGTAACACCAGTTCCAGAACCACGTAACCAGATGTTATCATTATCGGTAAATGCCATCTGACGAACACCACCTTCAGCAGTTAGACCCTGACCTTTGTTTCTGATTGTAAGAACAAGGTGCTGAGATCCACCATCAAAGAGCTGGTCTGCTGAGTTGTTAATTGTATTAGCAACAAGACCTTCAACAAAGTTATTTGGAGTTGGGTTTGATGTTGGGTTGTTAGTACCAGTTGCAAGACGAATCGTATTACCAGAAGATCCCGAAACACTGATATTATAAGTACCAGAAAGTCTATCTGTTGGTAGAGTTCCTTGGTTTTGGTTACTTGAGTTTAGATAGAATGAACCTTGCTTTGTATCAAGTAGGTCAGCGTCTAAACCAGATCCAGGACCAGTTTTGATCTCAACAGAACCATTACCTGATGTTCCAATATTGAACTGGTCTTTCTTGAGTCTTACAACACCAATAGTTCCATATAGGTCGGATGAAATAGTTAGGTCGGTAACTCTTTGAACATCAACTGAGACGTTTGCATACTGTCTATTTACCGTTGAAATCTTGGCTTGCAGAACCATCGATGATCCCGAACCAATTACACCTGGAGGAACCGTAATTGAGAAATCGCTTGTGTATCCAGATCCACCACTAGTAACGGCAACATCGATAATGGTGTTGCCAGAAACAATCATATTAACGCGAAGACCTGTACCAGTTCCACCTGTTAGTTCAACGTCAAAATATTGACCATCTGTAAATCCACTACCACCGTTAGCAACAATGATACTATCAACAAAGTTTCCTTGAGTGTATGATGACTCAAAGACCATTGGGGAAGCACCACGCTCAAACTCAATAATAGTTCCAGCGTTGATTGTCTGAGTAAGTGGATTATTCAGTGAAATGGTTGTCAGACCAGCAGCAGTAATAACACCAGTAATATTAGTGTTTGCCTGGATACCAAGAACACTATTGACAACTTCGTGTCCAATTAGAACATCCGAATTTGTCTGGAAGATAAGTTGGCTTGATCCAGAACTTGCTGTGCTGTATAGTTTATCGAAGTATCTAATCTCAGCACCCTTGATTGACTGAACAGCAAGAGCCCAGTTTTGATCTCCTCTTAGGAATGTGAAGGAGTTAGCAGCACCACCAGAAGCAAGACGGTCTGTTTCAATAACACCAGAAACAATATCAGATGCAGCAATCTGGTTGGATGATAGAGACACCCAGTTATTATTATTAGATGCAGAGGTGTTTAGAACTCTGGTAATATTGACAGTCTCTGCAGGAATGTCACTACTCTCAATTGTATCTGTATCTGTAATTAGAATTCTATTAACAACATCACCGTATAATCTGGATTCAATCAGAGAAGTTGCGGTTGCTTGTGTTCCAGAACCTTGTGGAGCAGCAATAGTTACTGTTGGTGCGCTGGTATATCCTTTACCGCCAAGATATCCATTGAATACCACTAGTTGAATAGTAACTACTTCGCCATTAGCAATTGTGGTTACTGCTTTTGCTTCAACTCCACCTTGCTGTAGAGTACCAGAAATAGTAACAACTGGAGGAGATGTGTAACCAGAACCACCATCGACGATATTGAGTTGATATACAACACCCTGTCTGTACTCGGTTGCTTGAATACGACCACCAGTAATGCTACCAGTAAAGATATCGCCAATAGTAAATTGCAGTGTTGGATCTGGTTGGAAAGCAACAAACAAACTATCGAGATCATTATTAAGAATATATGATGTTGTAGTGTCCTGTTGAATCGCAATGTCTCCAGCAAGCGCACCCTCCAGGGCAAGTCTTTCTGTTTGATTGGCAACAGTATAGACGCTGAATGGTCTGAGTGCTGGGATCTGATCAATCGAGATCTTACCACTATCTGTTAGTTCAACAAGTGCTCTAGGAACAGCGTTTGTTGAGTATGGTTTGTTGATGTATGGACCAAGGTTATTAGTGATGTAATCTCTAACTGCCTTCTGAGTAGGTAGAACAGAGTTACTTGTTCCAGCACCACCAAGGGTGTTATCAGCAGAGAATCCAGTAACAACAACATCTCCACCCTTCAGTTTGAGGAACTCAACCTCAGAGATCGTAACCGTACCTGTGAAGGTAATGTTACCAGTTCTGTTCTCAATTCTAGCGAATGTACCAACCTTGAAGTCTCCAAGTTCGTCAGTACCAGAAACATAAACACGTCCATAATCTTCGGAAACTTGTTCGTATGCTTCAGTCTTTGTTCCTCCATTTTCTGGAAGAGCAAGATAGTTAGTACCAGAACCAGCAAATTCCCAAGTGTGTGAAGATGAATTGACAATGGATGGTCTGTGTAGTCTAATTGTTGCTCCAATAATATTACCAGTAGAAACTGGAAGACCAGTAGAACTATCAGTCAGGTCCATAGGCTGACCTGTGCCGTCATCAATTGTTAGTTCTGCTTGGAATGGTGGACCAGCACCAACCGCACCAACAGCATCAATAAAGTATTCGATATCTGGATTTGTGTTTTCAAATCCATCAACCTTGATAACATAGTGCTCTAGTGGTTCTCTACCTAGTCCATCAACGGTAATAATTGCTCTACCAGTTGGGGTAGCAGAAACATTGACAACAGTTGCAACGTCAAACTCGTATGCTTCTCTTCTGTATCCAATACCACGTAGAGCATAGATACCGAAGTTAGTTGCTGAGTTAGTGATGGAGCAATACCCGCCACTCTCTGCCAATACACCATCAGCACAGAAGATAACGAAGACAGAAACTAACTGTACATATCCATCTTCAATAACCTTGTATCCTGTACCACCAAAGGAAACGATGGTGAATGCAGATGCAACCATCGACTTACCCTGATTTGGGAATGTTGCTGTACCATCCAGTTCTAGACCAGGGAAAGGACAGTTAGGTTGCTTGACCTTAGAACCATCAACCAGAGCACCACTACCACCTAGGAAGGAGATAACAGAAGAGTTCTGAGTATATGGTGATGCCTCAATGATTGGGTAGTCATCATAGTCACCACGAACTGCCATTCTGACATTATTGTTGTCGTAGATGTAGCTGTCTGGATATGTGATGATCTGTGATGTATCATATAGAGTTCCAGTGTTGATCGTTGTTGCTCCTGGTTCAATTGCAGCAGGATCTGATGGATTTTCTCCATGTAGCAAGATATTATCCAGAAGAGTCATCAATGTATCGATTGATGCTGCAACGTTAGCACAATCTGGTGATGCTGGATCCGCTAAGATGCTTGGATCTGTAAATTGTGGAATTGGTGATGATGCTGATGTAATAGCACTGCCAGCACCGTCAGTCCAGTTACGCATAGCAGCAGTTGCATAGTATGCTGCTCTCTGGAAAGCAAATCTAGTTGCAGGAAGTTCTGATGCTGGAATACCAGCAAGAGAAGTTCCGCTGAAGTATGCTTCAGCAGCAGTTACTGTGCCACTATTTCCACCAAGGATAAGATCCCTGATTAGACCAGAAAGAACATAGTTGATATCTCTACGGCACTTTCTTTCATTTACATTGCTGAGACCTAGAGATGGATATGAAACTAAAGTATCTTCATATGCTGCATCGGCAATCAGATCTCTGTTTCTTGCAATTAGGTAAGCAGCATCTAGATATCTACCAGATGCATTATTGCCAATAACATCAACCCAGAGATATGAGAGAGTATCGATAGCAGATCTTACGTCATCACATGCGGGAGTACCAGCAGTTGCTGTAATTACACTGTCGTCAAAGTATCTTGTTAGTGAAGAATACTGTGGAGTATAAACTGGATCGCTTCCAGTTCTATTTCCAGTTCTCCAGTTGCACATTGCATAGATTGCTAGCTCTCTAGCGTATTCAATAGCACGAACAGTTTGTACAATTTCATTCTCTACGTAGTCGATCTTAGCGCCTACAATATACTTCTTCGCCGCTTCAATAATATTGTGGTTTGATCCAAACTCAAGGTCTCTTACAAGGGCATTCAAGAAATGTACGATGTCTTGCTTACACTGAGTATCACTTACAGGAATGTTGAAACTTGGATATACTTTTTGACCGTTATCACATTCTACTAATATATCGGCAAGTTGTACTATATCATCTTCCGCTAGTGATGGAATAGAAACATCAGTAGTAATTGTCGCAGTTCCAGTTACTGAAGTGTCATATGTGAAACCAGTAATATTGTAAGTATTACCACCAAATGTTACTGTACCACCACTAATATATGTGTGCTCAAATCTGGAAGTTCCAAGATAAATCTTGAAGTCCAATCCAGAAATATCATAGACGGAGAAGTATTCTTTCTTGAATTCATCATTGATGCGTCTAACTACTTCGTCAGCAATAAAATCTCTATTGTTTCTGATGAAGATACCTGCGTCTTGATATCTTCTATCTACAGGAGTTGCTAGAGGGAATGTATTTGGTGAGTTGAGTAGAGAAAGAGTAATACTCTTTGAATAAGTACCAACTGTAGCAAATTGTCCTGGATCAAAGTTAGCATCGTTGATTCCTGGTGCTTTCTTTGGAATGACGAATCTTCTTGCACGTCCGTCAGCATCTTCCAGAACTTTATAAATTCTCTGTCTTCCATTCAGGAATGATAGGTCTGGGGTTCCAGTTGGAAGACCTTGAATTAGAATTTCTTGTCCTTCTTTGAAATCGTGAGTATTTGATCTGCCAACTAGTTCATTGGTGTAGAATACAATACCGCCAAGATCTTCTGAGTTGCCAAATTGATCACTTTGGAAACCATCCGTAAATCCACCTTGCTGTGAGAAGTCAATTCTTTGGATTGGTAGGGTTCTTGTGATGTCTTCATCTATATAAACAACCTCACCTTCAGCTCTAATTGACTTGAGTGAAGTTGAGTCAAATGTGAATGATGTTACCGATGCGTTGAAAATCTGTATAGTTTCTGATTGATTCGTGTTCCACTCTGGTGAATTTAGAATAGGAACAACTTGAATATCCCAGTATGTTGGTGTGTTCTCATCATTAGGTGCTAGATCCGCAACCTCATAGTATCCAGCAGTAAAACTGCTGTCGTCGGTATCATCCAGATAGACGTAAGTACCACCAGCAATTATGCCAGTGGGACTTGTTGTTGTTCTGAATGTATTAGGACCAGATGTTGCTGTAATAGTCAGAGCAATTGAACTTCCAGTTGCCGCTGAAGTGATATATCTAAATTGCTCACCTTCTACGAAAGAACCACTAGTCAGTCTTACATCTACAGTACCACTAACATATGCACTAGCACCTGTTGTGGTAGTGAAAGTATTTCCAATTACTTTTGCCCTTGCACCTGTATTGACACCAATAACTTCAACGCCATTTTGTAGAGCACTTAGACCTGTGTTCTGCTGGAATCCAACACGGAACTGGTCTGGTCCAAATATCTGATGACCGATTGGAAACTCTGTGCCAAAATCTCCATTTACATCGTAATCAACGATAATACGCTGCTTATCGTCAAAGACCATGGCGTAGTCCCAGGTAGCAACTGGATCTCCGTTCGAATCAATTTGATCTCTGTAGGTGACACCAATAATGTAGTTCTTATCACCAAACTTCATCATGTGCTTGCCAGGATTCTTAGGTCTGACAATTACCAGACGCAAGTTATCACCAACGATTGAAGCATCAGGTGGTAAGGAAATTGGGTTATCTTCTAGGTAGTCTCCACCAGAAACAATAATAGTTTCTTTGACACCAGGAGTTTCCCACGCTAATTGCGCTGCTTTTTTGATCGTTCTTACAGGAGCAACTGCAGAGCGACCATCATTTAGATCGGAACCAATTTGTTCTGAAACGTAAATACGACCACCAACATCATTTGTTGCTAGGTTGAGGACGTATTCTGTTGTAGCAATCTTATCTGATCTATCACCAAGAAGAGGAGTAATAGAACGTGGGTAGATACCAGCTTCTCCAGTTGTTCCAAATCCAAATGCATTAGAATCTACAACACGGAAACCAATGTGCTTAAAGTTAACTTCACCGTTTTGTACAATACCATCTGTATGTACTGGGGCAAGAGCTCCAGTTTCTCCACCATTTAGAGCCTGATAAACATTTCCACCAAAATATCTAAAAGCATTTTCTTGTACAATTACATTCGCTCCCCATGGAGTCCCTGTATTATTCAAATAATTCTTGAAGTTTGGTCCCCTTAGAACTAGATCTGGAGTAACAAAGTTATCAATGTCAAGGTTTAGGATTCTTGCAGTATCTGAAATGATAGAGGTTGAAGTTCTGATAGCACCATTGATATCAAGTTCATAATCAACAGTGTCAAGAAAAGCATCTGCAGAAGCACCTGCACCATTTCCTCCAGAAATAACTACATTTGGTGTAGTCGTATATCCACTTCCTGGATTATTGACTGCAATATTTATGACTTGCCCATTAAAAATAAAGGCAGATGCTAATGCCTGAACACCACCCGCAGTTGTTGGTGGATCAATAGTTACAGTTGGTTGTAAAGTATAACCACTACCACCATTAGTTATTACTACATTATTTACTCTTTGACCAGTTCTATTGATACCAACACGAGGGAGACCCGTACCAGAATCTAATTGTGTCCTTAGAATCTCCCTTTCAAGAGATCCTGTTCCACCTCTAATCGTAAGTTCATTATCACCGATGAGTTTTGGGTTCGAACCTCTAATAAACTCTTTGTCGGAATTGATATTAAAACTCATGGTGCTTGCTAGCTCCCGCCGTTATTATCCTCAGTTATATTTAGCATCAAGCCCACGCGATACTAATAACTTGAGTTGTTGCAATCCACTTTATGTCGTTTGTTGTTCCTGCTCTAGTTGTACTGTAACTAAATCTATTTGAAGATCCTAAAGGTTCAATATCCCAAGTTTGTCCAGAAGGAACATCATCTTTGATTACTGTTCTCATACTAGATAAGACTGTAGTTGCTCCAATAGAATCACATAAAAGAGCACTTTCTATTTTAGCAGAATACACATATCCTTGTGGATTTACAGCAATAATATGACCAGTGATAAAATTTATTGTATTATTGTCAATAACAATTTGAGATCCAACATTATCGAGTTCTAAAACAGAAGTATTCAAACCACGTAAAATATACGTTGTTGATTTACTATCAACAAATTCGGAATTTTTTATCTCAAGAGTATTGAGATCTTTAGCATTTCTCAATTCATCAACAATAACAGTTTTGTCGATGGAAAATCCACCTGTTGAATCAAACTTTTCTTTTGTAGTTGCCATTTTTATTTCTTAGTAATGTTTGAAACGAAGGTGATATTTACAGATTCCGTTGGATTTACATTAGCACCCAATGCAATATTTATTCTTACTACGTTTGATCCAGTAACTTCAAAAGTTGGAACTATCAACTGTGTGCCAGTTCTAATGTTTCCATATTCTGTATGGAACACATCAGTGCCGTCATCAAGAACACCAAACTCAATAAACTCTTTATCACCAGAAGTTGGATTTACAGCAATGACAGTGGTTTTGCAACCAGCATTTGTAGCTACTGGATAGAGTTCTGATGAACCATTATCAGAAGTTCCTTTGACTAGAGTTATTTTTTCTGTCAAAATCTTAACATCAGCAAGTTCAAATTCTTTTAGGTCTCCATCAAATACTTTGACCATATCTAAGGTGCCAGTTCCAAAACCAACATTCAAGAATACGTCACCCTGATCATCCAATCTCAATACTGGGTCTGTTGTCAAACCAGCAGATAATCCAAGATCAAAGTATTGTTTCGTTGTGTGTAAAAATGTTCTATCTGTTTGTGTATTATCGAATGTTGAAGTGCCGTTATCAAATGTGAGTAGAGAAGCTGTAATCTCCAATTCATCCGAAGTCACGGATCTAATCGTATCAATTGAATAGAAATCTAATGATGTTGTAGATAACTGTAATGTATTATTATTATCATTGTAGAAATATAGAATATTCTCATTTGATCCTGGTGATAATTCAGGAATAATATAAGTATTCTGATCTACATCTTTTACTCCACCCAAAGATCCCCAGTTAATTCCGTCGTAACCTTCAAATTGCAATGAAGTTTGACTGAACCTAATTGATCCTTGAATTGGAACTCCTCTATCAGCATCTGCACCAGAAGGAATAACTAATGATGTTGGGGCATCAACGATTACTTTCTTTCCAGTATTTGGACGAATAACTAAGTCATTTATATCTGTTGAAATTGTATTATCAGCAAGTCTTAGATCGTTGTTTATAGATAATGGAAGTGATCCTGTTGGTCCAATTCTCAAAACCTCAATATCATCAAAAGTCAGTGGAGCTACTGCTAAAGAATACCAAGTAAGTTCTGCTGATCCATTCGCCAAAGCTCCAGATGTATGAATAGGTTCATTTCCAGAAGTTGCTGTAGTTCCAGCAACAGTGACCTCGTAAAGATTATTTTTATATTTTACGAAAGAACCAAGAGAAACAGGAGTATTTGCAGTCCAAATTGTAAATGCTGGGGCATTTACATTTGGAGATGATATTGTCTTCTGATTTATAAATTGTAATCTTGTTGGAGTAAATTTTACAGTAAGTATATTATCGTTATAGAACCATAATGTATTGTCATTTGATCCTACTGTTTCTTCTGCAGTAATATAAGTATTTCCATCTAGGTCTCTAACACCACCCAATGAGGACCAGGAAGAGGTGGATGAGCTATAACCTTCATATTGATTTGTTTCTGTATTAAATCTGATGCATCCATCTCTAACTACACCAGCAATTGGTCTGCTATTTGTATCACCAACTGGAATTGCTATAGCAGTTGTAGTATCGATATCAACTACTCTTCCTAGGTCCGAAACTATCCTTAAATCTGCACCATTATAGCTCTTTATTGTTGCTACATCTGGATTACTATCTAAAATCTTGAGATTATTTCCTACTCTGTATTCTGCAGAACTGAAATATCCAGAAGATGAGACATCACCAGTAGATCCATTAATAAGAAGATTAGTTCCTATTTTAAAATTACTAGTTGAAAATGTTACATCACCAGTGACGGTAGCAGTGAGTCCAGTAGAAGAAGTTATAATTGGTGTGCTTATAGTAGCAGTAGTAATAGAATCTGATGATACATCATTAATTGTTGCACTGGTTGATGTAATATCGGAAGTTTGAATTTCGACAGCAGATAATAAACCATCAATAGTTCCAGAAATTGTGGTTTCTTTTAGTACATCTGTTACTAACAATTGGAAACCGCTACCAAATTGCTTTGGATTGTTTTGATCTATTGTGATAACTGCTTCTTCATTATCATCACCACCCTCATTTACATGGGTGTTGTTATCTGTATCACAGAAATAATATAGAGTTGGAGTAGATTCCGTTACACGAATTGTTAAACTGTCTGTATCTCTTGTTACGCCATCTGTATACTCTGTTCCAGCAATAGTAATAACTATGGATCCAGCAGCAGTTGGTGTCTTATCTAATGTAAGTGATGTAGCGGAATTTACAGAAAGAACTCTAGTATCTGTTTGTAGCACTCCATCACCAGAAACTTTCTCAACAGACATTCCTGGAAGAATTCCAGCAGTGCTTCCAACAGCAATTTGTGCTAATGTTGTGCTTAGAGTAGTTTGAATATTTTCAAACAAACTTGGGGACCACTGACCGTCTCTAAAACGACTTAGTGCAAAAATATGAGATCCATTTGATTGATCGGAAAGATCAAACTTGTATATGTTGCCAACATACATCGTCCAGGATGGAGTAAATTGTGGTCCATTACCATCCTGCAAATCTATAAAATATCTAAATTCATTAACTGAAAAATCTACTTCATATCCAACGGTTGGACTTGCCGAATTTACTAGTTTATCTCCAGCAGAAAAAGATGCTGGATCTGTTACAATATACTCTAAAAATCCTGCAGAAGATTTTGCTTTATATACTTCAAGATCTTGTCCCGCCGCACCAACGTTTGTAATTGTGATAATTATATTATCTCCTGGAGTTGATCCTCCAACTGATGCTCCAGGTAGTGTAACAGTATCTCCAGTTTGATAGAAGTTACCTTCATATCCTATTGCAATATTAGCTGATAAAACATCACCAGTATTTCCTCTAGAGACATCAAATCTAGCACCAACACCATTTCCAGATGTTGATATTGGTATTACGCCAGTATAAACAGCATCTATTGGACCAGATGTTGATGATGTTACTGTGGAAGATAAAATATTTCCACCAGGATCTTGGACAAAATCGCCAGATTGAATTGCAGTGTCTGGTACAGAATTACTCGATAGATATATTTTTGTTGTATTCTCGTTAGTTACAAGATATTCTATTGGGGATGTTAGTAAGTTACTGGAAACTTCCAGAATATCTCCAGGTGAATATCCATTTCCACCATCAGTGATACTTACATCCGAAACAACACCAACATCAGTGATTGTATAGGAAAAACCAGATCCGTTTCCATATGTTGGTTCAAAATTGACAACAATTGGACCAGGAGTTGATGGTTGGAGACCCATAGCAACTGTAGTTGCATCAATAATAGAAGTTACAGAAGATCCAACAAAAATTTCACCAGATCCACTTACTTTTACTACAGAGAATCCAACCTTAATTAGGGATGAATCTGGTACAGTTAGATGGGTGAGATTTTGATTTGTAATTCTAATATCTACAGTTCCAGGTGTTGGTGGTGCTATATCTAAAGTAATTAGAGAAGCACTATCAACACTCAATACTGTTGATCCACCAGCAACTTGTCCTTGGTTATTTACATTTTGAATTACATCTACGGAATCTCCAGGAGATATACCAGTAGTATCACCAACATTGATTTGTGGATTGCATGGTTGAATAGATGCTACAGAAATATTCAAATCATTTCCATTATCAGCTCCTCCCAGTAAGGAACCTAATATTTTGAGTTGATCTCCTTGTCTATATCCAGATCCAGGATTTACAATATCTACACTGGCATAAGTTGGGTTTCCAGCAGGAGTTGTGACAGTAACGGTAACTACAAGACCAGTACCATTTCCACTAATTCTTGTTGGAGTTATATTCGAATATACTGTGGCGCCACCTTGAGCAGATCCAGAGTAAGTGATAGAGGTTACTTCTGCATTTGATACTAAGTTGATGCCAAGAAAATCTAATGTTCCTCTTGCATAAGTAGATACATTTGATACAGCTGGGGGAAGAGTTAGAACATCTCCAATTTGATAACCAGTTCCAAAATCTGGAATATTCGTAATCTCATCAATTGTTCCAAAACTACCAGATAAACTAAAAACAAATCCAGAACCAGACCCACCAATATCAGCGGGATTTACTCCAAGAACGTCGCCAAATGTATAACCATTTCCTGTATTTGTGATAGTTACATCCGATATAACTCCACCTAATTGGGTAATTTGAAGTGAGAAATTACTTCCTGTTGTAGCAGTAACTAAATCTATTGATCCAGCCATATCTGGATGGAGGGCGCAATTCAAATATACTGGATTATTGTTTGGATTTGCTGGTACAACAAATGTAACAACTCTTGTAGTAGATGATGAATAATTTGCAAGGTAGTCTTGTGGTGTTACAACTATACCATCTAGTTCATATGTAACTCCATCTGCTGATCCCAAAATACTGTTGTTATCATTTAGAGCAGATCCAATGAAAATTGGGTGATTTGCTGCAGACGAATCACTTGCATCAAAAATGTAAGTATTACCACGCAGCATTGCAAAATCATTTGCAATGACACCATCCAAATAATATTTTCCGCCGCCAGCTGTAACTGTGAAAGTTTGTGTAATTCCAGTTGGGAAGTTGTATGTGAGGATATCTCCAACCTGATATCCAGATCCAGCACTTACTAAAACACTACTGAAAACACCAGCAAATCCTTGTACTGCTCCACCAGAAACAAGTAAATTTGCTTTGAATCCTGTTCCAGATCCTCCAGTTAGCGAAACGCTCTTGAAAGTGCCAGAAGGATAGTTGCTTCCTCCTGTCACATCAAATGAATAATCTGATACTGTAATATTTGCTTGAATTCCAGTTCCAGTTCCACCCGTAAGATTTACACTAGTATAATTTCCAGGAAGATATCCAGATCCGCCGTTTGTAATAATACCAGAAACGTCAGAAACTGTGAAATTGAATTCAGCTCCAGTGCCAGATCCACCAGATAACAAAACGTTTTGATATGTACCAGAAGTATAACCAGATCCGCTATTTGTAATAGAACCAACAAATCCATCGACTGTAATAGATAATGTTGCTCCATCACCAGTTCCACCAATAGCTGGAATATCTTGATAACCTCCAGCATCATAATTACTTCCAGAGTCTATAATAGAAGTAAAAAGAGTATCTAATGAATTTTTTTCTAATATAAAATCTCTGTAATATTTTACAGATTCAGATGAAATATCTGATAACTTTTTGGAAGAACTAACAAATCCAATAGTGCCAGAACCTGCTTTATAGATTCCTAATGATCCATCTGATACGAAAGCTAAACTTGGTTGTGGAATAGTACCATCACCAAGTTTTAGATTGCCAGTAGATAGGTCACTTCCACCAGCAGTAACATTAAAAATTTGGTCTCCAATCTGATTGATCTTTACCCTTTGCTGTTCAAAGGTATCAGTTCTAGCGACATTAATTGCTGGCATTTTTGATTAGCTCTCTAAGTAGTGATTTGATTTCAGAGATTTCATTCTTCAACATATTTATGTCTTCAAGCGCGGAATTGAGGTGTTTCAATTTACGCCTGGCTTCTATAGCAGAACTGTCGTAATTCAAGATAGCACCTGTGGTCTCATCTCTGACGAGACCATCATGCCCTTCAACTTTGATGTATGACATACGCGGAACTTAGAAAGCTGCAACAGCTCGGATATCTTGGATCTTAGGAACATATGCTGGATCAACACCCTTCATAACAATCTTGATCGCAAAAGATGAGAATTCTGGAAGGTCAGCAACACTGTACTTAAGATCCTGATACGCAGACTGCTTCTCAACAATACTAGAAATAGTATTTTCAGCAGTAGCAATCTCGTATGAATCTGGTTGTCCGTTATCATTAAAGTAGAACCATTCCGAATCTTCAAAATTCTCCTGACTTGATGCTCTCTTATACTTGTAGAGAACTTGGATGTTGGAGATGTCTTTCACGTTGGCAAGAAGATGAACATCAATCGCTGTTGCTGCATTATTAATGTATACCTCTTTGGTAACATATTTTGCAACAGAAGAACTATTTTTAGATGTGTCTTCTGCAACAAAATCAACACCATTACTATATGTAACCTTGGAAACCTCCATGAAGAATGCTTCGTCATTTGGTTGATTTGGATATGAAATGATATCACCTACACGGAAAATATCAGCAATTTGATCTGTGACCTCGTTTGCTCTGGCATATAAATTATTATCAATGATTCTGGCAGTATAGTTATCGTTAATTGGATTAATATCTGTTCGTAGAGTTAATTCTCTAGATGTCTTATTCCAAATGATAGATTTGCCAGTGATTCTATTATCATAGGTTTCCAGAATCTTGGATTCAACTGGATTGCGAGCAACGATAGTAATTGACTCACCAGCAGGAGATTGTGTAGAACTATTGATAGTAGGTGTAATTGGAGTTGGAATAGAACCAACTGTGACAGGATTTGCAATAGACTGAGTTAGTTCTACCTCTTCCCCATTTACAAAACCTTGCTTTGTTGAAAGTTTAACCCAAACGTTGCTACCATCCACCTTAACAATTGAACCTGTAGCTTGTGATGTTTTTCCCTTGATACTCTGTAGATTTGTATAAGTTACACCAATAGTTGATGTAGCTAGTGAGAAAGTGTATATTGGATAAAATTCAAGAATCTGATTTCTTCTACCATATCTATTTTCTTGTCCGTTGCCATTTTCAATTCTGTTTGTGACAGTCTTGAGGGAAGCACTGGATAGATCAACTACTGGAGACAAATATGAAACAGTAGATGATAGTGTCATCTTGTATGTAAGTGATCTATTGATATTATTGAGTGTCTCATTGATCTCAGATGCAATTACTTTTTGATTGTCAAAATAGTGTGGTTCGTTCAAGAATGTTTTTTCGTATTCAGTTTGTGAATAAGAACTGTAGTTCTGGGTAGAGGAATCGACGGGGATAATATTAGTAGTCTTTACTGCAGTGTCTAATTTTGTTCCAGTAACAGTTAAGTAATGAACTTGTGGATACAGAGTTTCAAATTTTCTGTTATAAGTCGCATAGGCATTGGATCCACCACCAAATGTGCTTTGGGAAGCTTTTGTAATAGTTCTAATATTGTAAGAATCCAATCCACTGTTTGTAACTTCAAACAAGTTTGTGTTCAATACTTCCGAGGTAATTCCACCCACATCAGAAACTGTTCTGAAGAACACATAAGATTTACCACCATCTTCGAAACCATTGTCTCTGTGACTTACTTTTACCACACTATTATTATTCTTGAATAATTTTGATGTAGCAATCGAATCAGAGGATGCATTTGTTTCAAATGCATTTGGATTTAATTTCTCATATCCAAGATTTTCATTTTTAAGCAGCAATTCTGCTGGTCTTGTAATATTAAACTCTGCTCTGTATAGAGAGAACTTAATGTCTTCAAAAATATCCTCAGTCCAATTCTCTGTATTCTGTGATTTATAAACAGATCCAAGAGATGGTTGTGATGTGATAACAGTGCTGGTGGAGAGATCTGTTTCTCCCAATCTAGAAGCCCACATTTCATAATCAATCGAGTCTGTCTCAACAACTAGAGCATAATCTGTATCATTTTGTAGATATACTGGGTGATCAAACTTAAATTGAGTTGGTGTTGTGGATTGCGTGAGACCCTCGAAATCAGTCGCTACGCCCATTCTAACTGCGGGGGTATCAATCTCTATGAAGGTTTCAATTGTGCATCCTCCAGCGCCATTTCCGACGCCTTTGATGACTACTGCTGGTGCTTCGGTGTATCCATATCCAGGAATAGAAACCTCGGCATTATAAATCTTGCCACCAGAAACATTAATTCTTGCAGTAGCAACAGAACCACCAGGAAGTTGGGGACTTTCAATTGTTAAGACTGCGCTATCATAATTTGCTCCAGGATTTGTAATTCTAATATCAGAAAGTTTTCCACTATCCTTAGCAATTGTTATTTTAATATTAGTTCCACTAAGAGCATTTGCCAGTGTTACTGAAGGAATCTCCAAATCTTCATTTTGTGAGAAAGATCTGCCATTATGGTTACTTAGAACAAGAGTATAAACCTGCTCATTGGTTAGAGAATAAATGCCAGTGGAGGTTGGAGTTAATTCAACACCGTTTTTGTCATAAACGGCAGAGATTGGTCCAGAGGCAGCAGAACTAGTTCCAATAACATATTCTCCAAGGGTAATATTAGCATTACCATTTGCATAACATTTTAGATATGTTGAAGGAGTAAGAGTTGCTTCTGTTCCAGGGATAATATTTTTTCCAGGTTTGTCATAATCTACATTTGTCAGATATACTTTGATAGGAACTTCAGCACTCTTAGTTTTAAAATACAGATCAGCTCCAGTAACAAATAATCCACCATCATAATTTTCAACCCTAAATGTTTGTGCCAGTGGGTTTGGTCTTAATGGATTATCAGTGTTGCTATCCACAAACTGGACACCTTCATTTGATTTGAAATATGAAGGTTTGGTGGAAACAATACCTGCTGGATTTTCTGGAAGAATTCCAGTAGCATAATATTTAATTTCCGCATAGGTATCTACGGTCTCCTTAGATGCATCTACGGAACTTGAAGTAAATCTAAAAGTCAAAGTACCAACAGTAAATCTCAATTCCTCTGCCGATGTGTCATAATCTACAGTTCCAATATCACCAGTCCAAGTGGCATTTTCTTTTGGTGGATATCCAGCAGGTAAAAGAATTAGACCACTAGCATTTCCACTTTCGTCAGTTACAATATCGCCATTAAAAGCAGATAGTGAATTTGCAGCAGTTCCAGTAAATCTAAGATCTGGATTTACCCAACGATTAATATTTCTTCCTTCTAGGAAAACCGAAACTTTGGTGTTTGGTTTTAATCTTCCAATTACGAATTTGATTGGTTGAGTTCTAGCAAAGAATTGCAGAGAGGTAGAAACAATATTTTCTCCAACAGACTTTGACTGGACTCCCTTACCAATCTCGTTATTTTGTGGACTAATGTTAGAAGAACTTCCAACTGAAGCAGCACTCACCGTTGATCTTGCATTTGCACTATTTGATTCTCCTAGAGAATTAATAGAAGTGAATGAAGGAGAAGTTCCAACCCAATTAACGATAAATGAATTATGGAGGCTCGCAAAACTTTCCTTGGAATCATCCTTGGCTAAGAAAATGTTAAAGATGCTTGTATTTGTATCCACAACCAGGGGATCAATAGATTGATCATACCATTGATCGATCTCTGGAGAAATCTTACCATCTCCAACATATTGGAATACAACAAATGGATTTGGGTTGATTGTTTTTGAAGCAAAGTCATTTCCAAGTAATCTCACGGGAGAATATGGAAGAGTAACAATATCTTTTGATTTTTGATATCCTGCTACAGATCTCTGATCTTGTCTGGTATAAACTTCTTTTAGTTTTAAAGAGTCTTCTTTTGATTGTGGGCGTAAAACAGATTGCTTACTATCAATAGAGCACTTATAATCAGCAGAAACAAGATTTCCAACTTTATGTGCTTCAAAGTTATCTACAAAGAATCCACACTTGAATCTATCCAATCCAATATCATCCTTAACTTGCATGTTTAAAGCTTGTTGCTCAAGGATGCTAAGAGTTGTGTAATATTCCAGGCGCTCAATGCGCTTCTCCAATTTACCAATATCGCGCATTGTATAACGCTTATGTTCAACTGGAGTGATTCTTACATCTCTGCTTGTATTAGTGTAAGCTGGAATATATGCATAGAACAAAGGAATAGCATCTTTAATTTGATCTGGTTTGGATGGATTCAAAGAAGAATTGCCTTCCTTAACAACAAACTCCCCATTCTTATTCAAGAAAATGCCATCAATTCTATCAAGGTATTGAACTTGACTGAATGAGAATGTATATTCCAGATTTATATCTGGGGCAGGCGTACTTGCAACAACCGCTCCAGCTCCAGAGAAATTGCTGCTTGTAACTTCAAGAGAAGATGTATCCTGGAATCCAGCAATAATTGTTTGACTATTAACTTTTGGTCTAAAATCAATAAGATTTTTTAGATCAACATTTCCTAGTACAGAAGAATTGAATGATGGAATTTCATCTTCAGTTACGCCAGACTCGTGTAGATAGCTATCAATTGTACAGAAGTCTCCCTGAGACTGTTCGAAATAATCAAATGCAATCACTAATTGACCTACTGCTGGTTCAAATCCAGGTTTAATTATGATTCTAGAAACATCATAAATTGTATCTCTCTGACCATCATCAAATGTATATCTATTTGTAACATCGGTTCCCGATACTAAATTTCCAGCTCTATCGATCTCTGGTGGTTGTGTGCTTGTGCCTTCATAAACATATCTCAATTTAAAGGCATCTGAGTATGATAGTATTTCTACACTATCACTATCGTAATTTGTTCCTCTAAACGGAAGGACTCTATCGCCAGCAGAACTGACAACAATTCTTCTATTTCTAACTGCGGTTTTTAATCTTGGTTTTGCATTAGTAACTTCGAGAGTTGCTGTCAATTTAAGATCTGGAGCAACATAATTTGCTACTCCTTCGTAATTTGCTGTGAAGTATGATTTTGGAAGTTCGAATTCAATGCTTCCAGCTGTTAGACCACTTGCTGTATCAGTGGATGAAGAAATAGTAACAAAATCTGGATCAATGTATATAATGTCTCCAGTTTCTACCAAGTCTGCACTATTCTTATTAAGCACAGTAATAATATAGTTGTTTTCATTAAATGCTGCAAATCTTTGTGTTCCAAATGGAAGTTGAGCAGCAAACGTGATTAAACCGCCATCAGTTGAACCACTAGTTACAAAATCTCTGCGGAAATAATATTTGATCTTGCTATCTTCGGATCCAGCAGAAATTTTTGATACCTGCTTACTACCAGTTGGAAATAGTAGTGTTCCAGCATTAGAATTTGCTACTTTTGGACGCAAACGAACGACGGTTGTTCCAGTTACATCGTCATATAGGGTTTCATCCAAATAAATTCTTGTCTTTGATGATCCGCTAGGACTGGTTGCATATTGAACAATTGCTCTAATTGTATTATTCGATGCATCAGAGAATTGAACCAAATCTCCCTGTTGAACAACAGGACTTGCATCAGCACTAAAACTAGTAGATTCTAAGAACTTTGTTCCTTTTAAACCAAAGAAAGTAAAATCTGTGATGGGGGTGATATCTGAAAATGTTCTGCTATCAGCAATAACATCTGCTGTAAATTTATTCTCGTTCCCAGATCCATATGATGCACCAAATGATTTTACATTTTGTGGTGTATATGTTGTTACTGAGTTCTTATTGAGAATAGGTAAAACGGAAGCACTTTCTGTTGGATTTGCAGATCCAGTATCAAAAGTAACAACTGGAGGTTTTGAATATTGAACAAGCGCAGAAGTATCGTTGATGGAAATTTTATAGACGCCAGTAGCAATAGTATTTACTTCGAACTGAGAAGAATCATAAGTTACACCATCAATAATGATCTTGGTAGTAGTTGGATATCCTAGACCTCTATTTTGAACAATGAAATGCGAAATTGTATTTTCCTGGGCAATTTTTACTAGATTGCCTTTTTCGTCTCTGATTGTTTCACCTGGAACAAATTTTCCAGAAAGAGTTTTGACGAATAAAAGATTTCCAGTTGAATATACACCACCTGGAGCACCTTCAACAACACCGTAAGCACCACTGGTTAATCCATACACATAGACACCAACAGCATAAGATCCTTGTGGTGGGGTAGAATTTAATTTTAATTTTGTGAAGAATTGGGGATCAAAATATGAAAATCCGAAGGAAGCATTGTATGCCTCTGTTCCCTGTGGAAGAATTCCTTTGGAAATTACAACATCTGAATCTGGATTAAATCCATCCCCTCTACGCTGCAAGTAAAAATTACTTGGTTTTGCAGTTCCAATTACAGGAGTAATGCTATCGCTATAATCAACAATGTATGCAAATATTGTTGAAGATAGTCCTTCCTTTTCATCACCAAGAGCATCATTCTGGGTCAAGAATAATTTTCTCCTCTTGTTATCGGAACTCTCATCATAGTCCTTGAATACATTTTCAAGATCCGACTTTAAACCAGCAACAGTTACCTCAAGGAATTTTGATTCCTCTGTGGTGCCAGGATTTATTAGTGGTTTGAATACTTTAGTATATGAAAGAACATCTACACTAGAAACAACATTAGTACCAGCTCTAGTTTTTACATACCATAATTTTGCAAACGTAGTTTCGAGCTCATCTGGAGAGATAGATGTAATAGGAATATTGACATCAACTATATTCAACGTTATTGTTTTTATAGCTGTATTTGAATCAAAGAATAAACCTCTTCTTTGAATTGTTTGACGATAATTTGTATTGGACTCAGTTCCATTTAAACCGACATACCCATCATTAAAAAGATTGTATAGGTATACCGTTGGATATGCTGTTAATTGTGATCCTTCTTTGTTTAGTGGAACACTACCATAAACATTAGAAATAGTGTAGGTTGGAAGTCCTTTTGTTTTTATTGTTACGTTGTCGCTTGTTAGACTCTCTCTTGCCTTATTGATCTCAAGATACTTAGTCTCTTTATTTACAATTTCGTAACCTTTAATGTATGCTTTACCTGGACCAATGCTAGCAACCATTTTTTTGGATGCTTCTGCTTGAGTTAATCCATTGTATAAACCAAATTCATCTACAGAATATATGCCCATATTGCTGTTCTGTTGGGCATATTCTCTGATATCAACAGAGAAATTTTCTACTACATAATCTCCACTTTCATCAAAAGTTCTACGTGCCAGAGTTTGCTCTAAAAGTGTATAATCTGCTGCAGCAATTTTTCTCTGAACAGTGCCCTTTAATACAGTAAGTAACTGAATGAAATTTTTATCTGTTATTGCATCTAATGAAAATTCTTTCAACGCCAGACTAATTTTTAATCTGTGTGCTCCAGGAGCTGTATAATTTGAAGATCCAATAGCGTTGTCATATAGACTTGAATCTTCCTCTGGAGTTATAATCTCTTCAACAATAGTAAATCCGACTTTGGCGGATGGTTTGTTGTAGTATTCATCAATTACCAAAAGTTGTTCATCATTGCGAACGAAGTAACCATTCACAAAATAAATTCCTTCTTCTACCTTTACGGCAGATCCATAACCCATTGCTGGACTTTCTAATGATGTAATCAATCCAGATTCTGGATCTTTTACACTGATACTTGTTGGGAGAACACTTCCATCTGTTCCAACAACCATCAAAGGAGTATTAACACCATTAATAACTTCTAAAGTTTCACCCTGTCTAAAAGTTTCTTCTGTATTTGAATTACCGCTGTTTAAGTAGTTTACGTACAACGTATCAGCAGAATTTGCGGTTGCTAAATTTGCTGTCAGTACGGTTGCTCTAACCCCAGAGGTTATACCTCTCAGAGTTTGCCCAATCAGCTGGGTAATATCATATTTTTTATAAACAATATCATTTCCATCATTTACTGCTACCTCAGTTACAGATGACAGTTTAACATAGTCAAGTTTGGTGTTAAGTGAAACTTCACCTGGAATAACCAATTGACCTTGTTTAAATGCAAATCTTCCAAAACTTTCTACTTGATTTTGAAGGATTGATTGTAGTTGTGTTAACTCTCTACCTTGAATAGAGTATCCTGGACGGAATAGAATTTTATAAAAATTCTTATTCGCGTCAAAGTCCTCATAATAAGGATTTACATTAAGGTTAGTCTTCTGAGGCATCGTACTCCGCCAAATACTAGTATCCAGTCTTTAGTATTTAGTAGAGATAAAAAAAATCCCCTGATTTCTCAGGGGACTTAATAATCTTTTGTTTGAATCAGAACTCAATAACCAGTTTGATATCTTCAATCTGGTCAGGAGCACGGGTGATTAGACGACGGTTTTCAATGTAAATTACATCTCCAGAGTTGTTTTCAATTTCTGGAGTTGCTAGACCAGCAGCAAATGTTGCTCCTAGAAGTGTATTTGCATATCCAGTATCGACATTACCAGAAGCAGCAGAGAGTCCGCCAGAGATTGCATTAGCACCGTTGCTTGCAAAAGCTCTTACTACACCTTGATCTGTGTGTGCATCATTGGTTTGGATATACTTAAGAACACCAGCAGTTGTTGAACCAGAATCTAGGGTCCAAGAAACAACTGTTCCATATGCGGTTCCACCACTTACTGTTTGTGAAATAGTTTCATCAGGAATAAAGTCTGCAGATGCTCCAGTAATCTTGATTGCACGAAGACCAGATAAAGTATCTGAAGTTGAATATGTTGTGGTTCCATAGTTGTATGGATCCTTGATAATACCGATTCTTCGGAAATCGTTATCAACTGGGAAGTCTCCAGAACCTTCCGCATAAGTTAGACGAATATTCGTCATAACACGCTTACCATTTAGTTCGATCTCGTGATCTGAACCATGACCACCTTGAGGAGGCATTACAACTTCTAGAGCTCCAGTTGCTCCACCTGGAGTTGCAACAGCGGATGACAGTGCTTGGTTTGAGAATAAATTACCGTTTCCAAGGAGAACATTGGCATAAGTGTAACCAGAACCACGAGCAACAACAGATGCGGAAGTAATGCTTCCAGTACCATCTGTAACAAACTCAATTACACCACCAGTTCCATCTCCCTTGATGCCTGTGTAAAGAGTTTGAGATGCTGGTAAATTATTGCCCGCATCTTCAATTAAAACAACATCAACAGCACCAGGAACTGCAAGACCAGCAACTGCCACTCTAGAAGGTTGTGATGGGAGAACGATTGGCATGAAATCCGAAGAAAGGAACTTCAGAACATCGTCAGTTGGGATAGTGTACATGTGCTTCCAGATGTAACCAGCACCTGTTGTCTCGGTGTAGAGACCAGTACCAGCATCATAGTTAGCACCAGTAGTTAATGGTTCTTCAGTTGCATTCTGTCCAGTTGTGTTTGAAGGATTCTCACCATTATAGAGGCACTTGAATACTTCATATGAAGAGTTCATTACATAGAACTTAGCATCTGAAATGTTGTCTGCACCAGTCGCGGTTTGCTTACCGATTTGACCGCCACCACCAGGAGTAGCAGAGTAATCAGGTTTCCACATGTCAAACTTAGGATTTGCAACTAGATCCCAATTATAACGACGAACAACTGTTCTTGCATATGCATCAGTAACGCGCTTAGCAGCAATAATTTCGTCGTAAAGAGCGATCTTCTCTCTTTGGTTATCAAGAGGAAGTGGTGGCACATCTTCAGTAGCGTAGCGATAGACACCAGTGGTTGCTGTGGCTGCAGTATCACTAACACCACCGTCTGCTGTCTCTTTTAGAGTGCTGCCTAAAGAAGGAGCAGAATTAACACCGTTGCTGCCAAAAATGTCGGTTAGGAGGAGGGCACTATCATAAACGGCAGAAACTGTGGCACGGAACGCTGTTGATCCATATGTTCCGACATAAACTTCGTTGCCAACAGTAAAGTTGGTTGCCGACTTAGAATAAACTTCTAAGTACGCTTTCCAGGGTTGTGGGCGACCCACAAAGAAATACATTCTGGAACGCTCGGCGCTAGTATCCGTAGCACCCTCAGTTAGCGATTCAAGAAATTGTTTCGCATTAAAAATTCTAAACTTATCAGAGATAATAGCAGCCATTGGTTTTTTCCGACGTAGTGTTTGTGCCTGAGTTATTTATATTTATAGCAATATTTAGGAAATTGAATATGGAACCAACTCATCACCAGCAGTGATCAAGTCTGGTCCTTTATGCAATGTACATCCGTCAAAGGTTGTTGATGTTTTACCTGTATATTGAATGACTGTTCCACCAGAACTGAATAGATATCCTTCCTCGGGGAAATATGTTGTTGATTGCACAGATATTGATCCAACAATTGTTCCAGAAGAAGAACTAATACTGACTGGATTTTGTATTGATGGTGGCAATAAATTAAATTTAGCGCCAGAAAGAGTATATTGAGAATTTTTTCTTTCCGTAAAATCACGAAGAGTTAATGCGGAGAAGTACGTAGTAATCTCTTGAATTGACAATCCAGATACATTAGCAAATCCATCGTCAAATATTCCATCAAAATGTTTAATAACATATCCAGCATTTGAATTAGTGTAGTTTCCAAAATATTCACTACCGCTTCCAAATATGGAGTTGGAAACATAAATTATATTTGAACTTCTTTGAACGACACCATAATCATTGAGAATATCTACAAATCCATTCAATCTTGTTTTGATTGGATCATCTATGTAAACACTTTCTTCATATCTATCAATAATACCAGAAGGTGGTGGTGTCAATACCAATTCTGTTGCTGCTCTTTGAACTACAAACTGAGATTGAACAGACTGAATTTCTGCTCTTGTCTCAGTTGCTTCATGAGAAACAATGATTGATTTAATACTATCAACGGAAGTCTCTAACCTATATTTTACAAAACTATATGTTTCTGTTATAGACTGAATATTAATTTCTGGTTGTATCTCTGCAGTAATTACTCTGGAAGTTGATACAACAGTCACACTTGGAGATTCTATTTGTTGATAGCGAACTCTATCTTGTCCATCTCCTGCTGCTCCAACCCCAGCAAAAGCACCAACCATGCTTACAGAAGCATCGGAATGAATAACAGCAACGCCTCCAAATGCAACAGATACTGGATTTGGAATCTGCCTGATAAATGTTCCTGCAGCCCAGAACTGTGCTGTTGTGTTATTTTGTGCTCTTTCTACCTTGAGGAAACGATCATTCAGCTTACGCATGTAGCGAACAACTTCATTTCCAATCAATAGATAACCATTTGATTTAAATTTGGTTGTATCTGGAATATAAACAATAGTGTCTGTGAGACCAAGATCAATATCAAGATATGCACCAACCTCATAGTAATTGATATTTGACAAGGCATCATTCTGTAGTAACACATCTACAGTGGTGGTGATTTGTCTGCTAGCAGTTACAATAGAGTTTGAAATAATATCCGCAACACGACCAGAAATTTGTGAGATATATTGATTGGTCGCAGTAAATAGATCAATTACTTGTACGTTATCTGCATCATCATCTCGAATTCCTAAAAATTCTGCCCCTGCTCTTTGTAATTCGCTGCCTGTGGCTTCAATTAACTGAATTTGGGCAGTAATTTTTCTTGATGCATCAACTGGACTACTAAAGACGATTGATGTAAATGTATTAATTCCAGAAACTTGATTGCCAAGAGTATCAATAGTTGATGTAACAATCATTCCAGCATGTTCAACGTATGGATTGATTCCCACGCGAATTAGTGATACACCAATGTCTCTCTCATTAAGAATTTCATATCTTCTGGCAACAACAACCTTCGGTGCCTTGGTGTATCCAGAACCACCATCAAGAAGATCAACACTGATAACCTGACCTTTGCTTACTATTACTTCGGCTCTTGCGCCGCCGCCATCTCCATTTTCTGGAACAAATTCAAGAACAGGTGGTGTAAAATACTGATATGCTGTTGGTTGAGTCAGTGGATCCCAGCTGCGTTGGTTCCAAGATAGAGAAACAACACTTCCATTTTCAATAGTTGCAACAACACTGAGACCTTCTCCGCGAGTAATACCATTATAAGTCTCTACCTCAACAGATCCATATATGTCATCTGATAGTTGCTCTCCATCTCTGCCATCTTTTGATGTGGTTTTTTGCGGGAGAACTTTAATACTTCTGAATTTATCTTCTCCTTCTACGCGGATCTTGTCGCCATTAGATAGGCTTACGAAAGGATTTTTGTGGAATCTTCTGAAGAAAGTTCCATACCAATAAGCATCTTCACTTGAAAGTATCTTTCTTCCAAATTCATCAACTTCTAATGTTAAAGTTGCATTTGTAAATTCTGATGTTGGGAGAGTGAATGTTCTTGAATATCTGCCCTCAACAGCAAATACAATATCTAATCCAGGAATAATAGTTGCGTTCTGAGATCTTACAACATCAAACTTGATTTCAGACGAAGTTCTATATGGATTGGTAAGTTTTCCAATTACGTTGTAAGTTCCATCTGGTCTTTGTTGCCAACAATGAACTCCAAATCCAGAAAGATTTCCCATCCATCTATAGCTCAAATAATCATTAATCAATGATGAACTAGACTCTATAATAAAAGTACCAGTAGCAAAATAGGTATCTGGAGCAAAATCATAAATGTTTAGGATCTGTCCGACATCTCTACCATAGAGATATCTCATATCAATCTTCATTTCCTTCTTAATAGGAACATTGAAATAGATATTTGGACCAGAAACAATGTAGCTATATCCTTCTCTTTGTAAAACACCATCTAAGAAGACATACAGATATTCCTTCTCTTCAACACTCTGAACTGTTTTGTCCTCAACATCAAGGATTAGGAATGGTCCAGTCTTAACTCCATTGACAAGATTATAGTCAATTGTTAGTCTCTTATAGTTACCAACACCAATACCGACCACTTTCTCCACAGCAGTTGGTTCTCCAATGCTCTTAGCACCAAAATCTTGGTCCCAAATTGGAGCAACATCAAAGACTAGTTTATTTGGAATCGTGTTTCTATCAATATAGTATGCATCACCACCTGGGTATTCTGCATTGTACTTAGGTCTTTGAAGAACAGCATTGATCATTAAGAATAGATCTTCATCTTCTTCTGTAGAAACCTCTGTATCATCATCCCAATACAACTCAAATACTTTATTTTCTCCGTCGACATAATCTGGGAGATTTTTTGCAACCAATAGTTCTGCAAGGACATCATCAACATTATCATAAAGAGAATCAATTGCAGAGACAACATCATCACACTCACCTGTTCCTGGTTTTGAAGGATCTGGGATTAGATTATAATCAATAGATGGTTTTGTATCAGTCCAATATCCAGGTTTGGTAGCGTTGATTCCAACTGAATCTACAGCACCAGTTCCGTTTGCAAGAATATCCTTGACTATATCAACATAAGAGTTGATAGCAGATGCCACTTCGGAACAATATGGTGAAACTGGATCAACAGCAATTGAAGTATCTGTAACTGGAAGAATTGCTGTATATGCTCCAGCGCCAAGAGAATTCCTCATGGCAAGAATCATCTTCTCTCCAAGTTTTTCCCATGCATCAATAGCAGCAGCAGTTTCTTCTGCAGTTCTATTAATATAGGTTAGTTCCTCTCCATATGGATATCCAGCATTTGTATAGTAAAGTCTTGCAAACTCTACAACCTTCTCATTTCCACCAAATTTTAAATGGTATGTGATAGCATCAACTAGGTAACCAAGATCTCTATAGCACTTGCTTACATCTGTGGATAGGGTATAGTTGTCATAGATATATCCACTGATTTCTTCTTGTAGATACTCTTTATTGTATGAGATTAAATTGGCAGCATCATAGAACGTTCCACTGTTGATTCCGCTGAAGAAGAATGTTGCCGTATCTGATCCAGAGAATGATACTGGAGCTATAAAAGTATCTCCTGGTTCAACCGCAAAAGTATCACCTGGCTCAATAGCAACAGTATTTGTAGGAGCAGTAACATTACCACCGCTTGTTCCACTATATGTGGTAGTTCCATCAGGAGCTCCACCACCACCACCAGAGTTAGCAAGAGCAGCATGTGACAATGTAACTTGAGTAGCACTATCAATAGAAACAATCTTTGTTCCTGGAGCGTATGATCTCCCAGAACTAATATGCATACCAACAGCAAGATTATTAGTATCTTGTACTATAACTACTTTAGATCCTTGAATATAAGATACTCCAGTTTCTACAACATCCCAATTTCTAACGGAAAGTTTTGCCAAGTTGGTGGCATACTTAAATATGCTCAGTGATTGAACTTTGTTGTCTGTGATATAATCATAATCAGTATCTTGATTAAAGAAAGAAACATAATCAACAGTCTTTACATTACCACCAAATCTAATATCATGTTGATACGCATCAAGAATATATCCCAGATCTCTCTCATAATCATCTTGCTTGGTGCTCCAATCTAGTGATGGATACTTTGATCTTCCATAACCAATAGATTCCTCTACGATGAAACTTCTGTTTCTTTCAATTTGATTAGCAGCATCCAACCATCTTCCATTTCTCTGGAAGATGTTTCTAATCTTTTTAAAGTACCTTGTATTATATTGACTATCTTTGAAACTAAAATATCTACCGTAGAAAGTAACGCCAGCATATGGAGTAAGAGCTGTTAATGTACTGCCAGTCAGTTTCTGATATGGTCCAAGTGGTGGTTGGGAGAAAATGATATTATCTGCAGAAATAGTGTATGCTACTTCTGGTTCTTGAAGAATTCCATCCAGAGTTACAATCAAATTCTTAGAACTTGCTGGGAAGAATGGGAATCCTTGATCGTCTAGTATCTGGAAAGTCGTTGTTCCTTGCAATCTGCCATTTGAATCATAATATCCATCAAAAGATCCATTGAGTGTAAATGTGAATGCACGAGATTCATTGAAATTAAACTCTGATGTAGCAGCGGATCCAACTCCTTTTCGGATTCTTTGGTTCTCTATCTTCTGGATAGTTTGAGTTATTGTCCTTCTGGTATTTTCTACCGTTATTTTATTTTTGTTTGGATCCCAAAGTTGAATTACACTATAGTGCGATGCTTTTGGCATCTCTACTGGCATTTCAACTTGTGCAGAAGCTTCAATATCAACTTGCCCAAATAGTCTAAATCCAGCTGGATGAGTTGTTGACTTGATTAAGTCTCTCCATTGTTCGATAGGAGTCTTAGACTTAATTACATATGAATAGTCCTGATAGAAAAAGCTATCGGTAATTTTTTGATTTGATACACCAAGTTTTCCTTTATCAGATTTGTAATATCCAACATTGTCAAAGAAAGCAGTTATGCTCTCTGCAAAGGTGGTAGCATATACTGCCTTCACATTTCCATTTGCACGAGACACCAATCCTTCAATTGCAATGTCTTCTCTAAGGATACCTCTAATATTCTCTAGTTTGAGAAGATTAGATCCAAGTCTCCATTCAGATACTGTTGATCTAGAAATTTCTGTTTGACCAATTTTCTGGATAACAGTTTCCCCTCTTTGGAAATTTCCACTAAAGTTCTTGAGAGAAACTGTGTATTTCGATTCAAATTTGGAAGATATTGTCTTATCTAAATGAAATGCCCCACCATTTCTTATGATATTAATACTTTGTGGAATACCTATAGTTGAGCTATCAACATATGCCTCTACATCACCCTCAACAATTTCAATAGTAGGAGCATATGTATATCCTCTTCCTGGGTTACCTATAGTAATTGAGAAAATACTTCCATCTCTAACAACCAAATTAAATGTTGCATCAATTCCATCACCATCTATAATAACTGCTTTTGGATTTGTGTAGTTTGATCCTTTATCATCCAATGAAACTCCAGTTATAGTGCTAGTTGCAGCATCAAATAAAACTGTAGCTTTTGCTTTAAAGTTTTGGTTTGGATCAATGCCAGCAATAACTGGAACTTTTTTATAATTTAATCCAAGATTTGTAATCTTGATGGAATTTAATTCACCAACTGCAAATTGTCCAGTAGTAGTATATGTGATTGAACCAGATCCGTCCCAAAGGGGCGGATCTACAATATTATATACAAATCTGTTTGGAGTAACATAATTTAATACCTTTTCACCTTGAAGTGGATCTGTGATGATCTTTAGATATTTTCCATCCGAATCTACGATTCCCTTTTTGTCAAAATAGTAGAAATTCGTAAAATCCGTTCCTGTTTTTGTCTGATAATTATTTCCAGCAATTCTTGGTCCAAATCCAAATTTAACATCTGTAAATGCTCCAGGGTTTCCAGGAAGAATGTTGGATGCTAATTTCTCGGTTGTAATTACATTATAATTTTTACTAGGACTCAAATCAAAATATGTTCCAGTTAGTGATGAATGTGATGTGTCAAATTTGTATTTGTAATATTCCTGTATCTCTATAGTTGGGTTTGGAATATAATTAACGTTATCTTCTGAAAATTCAAATTTATATTCTATTGGATCTACAGTTCTAATAGAAACCAATCTAGAAGGAACACTATTATCAAAGAAAGTGGTACTTATCTTTACATTTTTTGCCGTTTCCTTTAATGTGGAATAGTCATAAACAATAGTTGCTTTTTGAGTTTCTAAATCATAAGAAGCAATGTATCCACTACCAATTCCAGATCCTACTTGGAAATTCGCATCAAAATTGTATCTTGGTTTATACAAAGATACTTCTTGACCATTATAGTGATCTGCATCGATTGTGTTCTCTCTTGCTCTCAAAACAGTAAGAGTTTTACCTGCAATTGAAGAAACTTTAATAATTTCTTCTCCAATAAAAATCAAATCATTTTCAGAGATACCAGTTACACTATCAAGAGTGAGATTTGTAGATCCAGAAGCAAATCCTACATGATCAACATATAATGCTAACCTCTGAGTGCTGCCAAAATTAACAGATCTTTGTAAAGATTCATCGTCAACTCCAAGGTAATCTGCTTTTTTATATCCATTACCACCATTTTGAAGTTGTATTGAAGATACAATACCAGCATTGGAAACTGTAATAGTAGCTGTCAGACCACTTCCAGATCCACCAGTCAGTGGTACATTAGTATATGTTCCTGGAGTATAACCAGCTCCACCATTTAAAATTTGAAATCTTCCAACTCCAGTGTCATTTATAGAAGTCTTAAATTGAGGTGCTTTTAATACAACATCCTGGTATAATCTTTTTCTCAAATAGTACGTCTTGGTTTTAGATGCATCATCTGGGAAGATATCAACATTGACTTTATCACCAACTCCAAGACCATGATTTGATGCTGTTTCAATAAGAGCAACACTTTGATTTACTTCAAATGGTTCCAAATTATCGCTTAAAGAAGTGAGGATAACTGGTCTGGTTCCAGATGTGTCAAATAGATTATCTGATTGTAAGAAGTAATCCGCTTGGTTAAATTGTAACCAATCTCCAGTTTCAACCTTAATTTCAACTACATTCTGAGCAGCAGTTCCATTTAAGATTTCTGCAGTGGCAATAGGTGGATTTATACCATCGGTAAGGCTTATTGTAGCACCTTTTGTAAAAGAACTCTTTTGATCTAAAAGAATGAAGAAAGTTTTGATGTCTGCTGAAAATGTTCCTGTATTATCAAAAGTGCCAACAACATTTTTTAACACAACAACATTGTCGTTTTTAACTTCACCAACAATAACTCCAGATGCTCCAGACGATGGTTGTCTTAATGTATCATCTGTAAAGAGATATGCATTTTGAATCGTAGTTAGTTTTACTACTTTGTTTTCATAACTATCGAGGTAAGATACTACTTTTCCTTTTACCGATTCTACCAGTGCTTCGGCATCAGATCCATCCGTCCCTCTATTGTCAAAATACAGTTTAGAATTAACAGAAAAGTTATCGGATGATCTATCAATACTGATTGCATCGACAGTTCCAGATTTTACTTCTGCAATTTCTGCAACAACACCACTTCCATTCTGTGGCATACCAGGAACGAATAACCTTTTTGAATTTTTTGGAATATCGTTTTGATTGATGTCAGAAGCATAATTACTTTCAACTGGAAGTGAATAGAAATTTTCCCCTAAAATATATGGATATTGTGGTACTTGATTACTATCGATTGTAATAAAATAAGCATAAACCCCTTCTGGATAATCTGGAGTAATACAGAATCTTCCATTATTTTCATCTAGAGACCCAGATTTATGAGTATAAACATAATCATTTGTGAATGATCCCAATGGATATGTCGTCATAGAAGGACCATCTGCCCTAGTTCCTTTTCTAGAATAACTAGAAGTCATTCTAGCAATAGGTGACTGTGGATCTAAAGGATTCTGATGACCAAAAGGACCATAAATTGGATTTCCATCATAAGCAAATCCGATAATTGGGGAATGCACTTTTGTGGATGGCTCGATCCCAGAAGGACCCAAGTTATCATTGAGTGCAACTCTGAGTGCTTTTGGATTTGCTACGTGTCCATAACCATATTCTAAAACGTTATTATAATTCTTGAAAACATATCCATACTCGGAATCAAGATTGGTTTTTAACTTTTCAAATCTATTGAAATTCCATTCTTTCAAAAATGGAGTTGCTGTTGCACCTTTACCGACAGGAATAACATCAACTACTACAGTATTCTGATTGTAGAAAGTTCCTTCATCATTTTTGATAAACCCAGTAATTTTTCCATCTGTGTTTACAACAGATGTATAATCCGCGAATCTTCCCTTTCCATTCTTGTCTGTAATTCTAATAAGTGGTGGGGACGAATAGTATTCGCCAGGGTTATCAATAACCAAAGATGTAATCTTATCTCCAGTAACAATTGCACGAACAACTGCTCCTCTGCCAGATGTTACTTCTACAACTGGTGTTCTTCTAAACGTATCTTTTGTATCAACAACATATCTTTCAACAACAGATCCAGAAAGAATTGCTCTTGCTTTATTTGGAACACCGTCGAGTAATACAAAAGGTGGTTTAGCATAACCACTTCCTTGAGTATTAACTGCAATACTCTCTAGTTTTCCATATCGAATGCTTTCAGAATCTTTATGACAATAAACTCTAGCTCCGTTCAGTAGAATTCCAACTTCAGATTTTGGAGTATTATATTTTTCTGTAGTTCTAGTTGCTCGCTTTCTTATAATACGTAAGATCTTCTGATCTTGAACAGTCTGAGTTACTGTAGAACCATTGAGAATGTTATAAGATGGAAAACCAGAGGTTGTGATGTAATAGTATTGATCATCGCTAAAAATAGCAGATACATCAGTAGAGACATCATCAAGAGAAGTTTGTAATAATGGAATTGATGTAATGCTTACAGGAAGGTTGCGATTTAACAACCAGCGTACTTGATTTGTTCCACTTAATACAATCTTTGGATCTGAGGTTTCAAATCCAGGATTTGAAATCTGAACTTTATCTCCAGTAAAGGAATATGGTTGTAAATTATTTGGCTTCAAATTATAGACAACACCAAATGTCAGCATAGTGACATTGGATCCAGAAATAGTAACTGGTTTATATACAGAAGCACCAACACTATGAGTGTAGGTTATATTTCCTCTTTTCTTGATTACAAACTGAGTTACATTTTTTTCTTCAAATTTAATTATTTCATCACCGATTAGAATTTCCCCAGTCTTTCCCCATCCTACTGTAGAGAAAACATTAACTCTCTTTCCAACACCATCGGTTGTTTGTAGTTCTTTTTCTAAGCGAGTCTTAGTGGAAATTGCAAAAGTTCCATTTACTGTTTCTGGTGCTAAAACAATGTTCCAAATTTGTTCTCCATCGGAAGTACCATCTGGATAAACATTATCAACAGTTGCTGATGCATATCCATATTCATCGGTTTCTTCTTGAACAATGACCTTTCCAATTAGATCATTTGGATCTCCAGATACAACCTTTGCTTTTATAGCAAATACATTAATCCAATCGGCATTAGATGCCTTGTATGTGTAATCTGTTGGGTTATATGTTTCTGGGACATCTCTAGTGTCTTTTGCGACAATAGAGTTGAAAATGAATCTAATAGAAGCAGTGGTTCCTTTTGTTTTGTAAAACTGCTTTATATTCTTGATAAGGGTTCTTTTGTCTACCGCACCCTTGAGATATTTCTCTGGAAATGATGCCAGGTATTGAGATTCAAAGCTCTTGATAAGAGCATACAGGAAAAGATTACTTACGTTATATACAACAGACCCTGAGACGTGTCCTGCTGCCTCTGTAGTAACGAATGAAGACTGTTCGTATAAATCTCCTAGGGTGGTGTTGCCACTGACGCCTCTGGAGCAGTTTGTGAGAATGTTTCCATTTCTCCTGCCATAAAAAATAATCTCGTCATTAATTCTGACGTATCCATTTTTATCTGGGAATGAATCTCCAGCATCCAACACAATAGTTGAATCTGATGCTGAGATAGTGCTACTCAATAGAGTATTTTCCTTGAGCAAATTAGACTCATAATAATTAATATCTGCGTACTCTAAGATATTATTAGCAAGATCTAGAGGTTGCCCACTATTTTCCTGTGCCTCATAATACTTCTCCAAAAACTTGGAGAACAATGGGTACTCATCAACTATAAAATTAGGAAGTTGAGACTCAATAAGAGCAGAGATTTTTTTGGTCTTAATTGCCATTTATTTACTCTTTGTACGCAATGAAGGTCGAATTTGCTACATCAACATCAAGATAAACTTCACGAGCTGCCTTGATATCATTAGATAGTGGATTTACTCTAACTGAGATACGATTATCAAAGAATGATCCTTTAATTATTGTTAGATCATACATCATCAATTCACCTTTTTCATAATTAATATCGCCAACTTCCTTGTCTAGAACAACTTTTTCACCAGTTATAGCATCTAGTCTATATAGGACAATTTTGCCATCCCTATCTTCTAAATAGACATCAAAATTCGGATACTCGGTTACTCTAAACCCAGTCGTAGAAAGGGTTGGACCATCACAATCTTTATCAAATGCATTTTGGAAACATATTTCATAATATGTTGTAGAGTTCAACTGTGGATAAAAATCCTTCCTCATTTTAACAGTAGTTAAATTGGAATTGATTGCTTTAGCAGAATCATCAATAACGCTAACTGCTTTACTAAATCTAAACTTTCCGTTGAACTTTTCTGTATCAGATCTTTCAATATAAGATTGGAAATTTCTTGTTACAAGTGCTGCTATCTGAGATGCTGTTAGATCTGTTGTTGAACTATTGAAGAATATCTTACTGTTTAATTCAACGTAGAGTATTGATGGATCTACTATTTCTGCTTGAACAGATGCCACCGAATACTTTTTCAATTCATCAAGAATTTTTTGCTTACTAAATGAAGTTAGATATGCAGAATCTCTGGGTTTTACAGAGATAAAAACTTTTCCATATTGAGGTGGGTCTTGATCTTCACCACCAAAAACAATAATGTCTCCAACCGATGGATATGCATTTCTCACTAGTGCAGAATAGTCAGATGCTGTAACTGCTCTATTCTGTGTGCCAAATGTTTTTGGAGCACTATATTTTACCGATTGAATGCTTTCAATTGCTTCGCCACCAGTTGCTGCAACTGTGGAATTGATACTTGTATCGAATGATAGTGGGGAAATGCCAAACTCGTTTTCTAAAATTCCAGAAAATACAAAAGTTCTGATTCCATTTGCTTCTGGACCATTAGTAACAACATAACGAACAACAACTAAAGATTGATCATCAAGTTTCTTTCCAATGATACCATCACCAAAGATCAACTCATATCGTTGGTCTTCGATTTCATTGAGGAAAAATGCTTTTGTTGTTGAAGTTACATCGAGGATGTTGTCAGCAAGAAGATATGGTTCGCTAAAACTAGAACCATCTGCAAAGACTTCTACTTGAATCGTATCAGTATCTATATTTCTGTTGTCTAGAATAAATCTCTGTGATTTATTGGAAGTATTGACAATAAACTGATTCTCTATCTGGGTGCCTTCTTTTACTAAAACGTTAGTGAAAGTTGCGACATCATTCACCACCTGTGTTTTTACGTCTACAGGTGTTACGTATTGATAAACCTTATTATTGAATGATGCAACAAATCCTGTTCCTTTTCTGAGGATTAGTTCTACATCAGTTGTTGGATTTGCATACTCAACTGTAAAATTGACATATGCTGTTGAACTGGTAATAGATCTTGGTCTATATCCAAGTTGTCTGGCAATAGCAACAACGTTGTCTCTGATTGTGGCACTATCAATGAATAACTCATTGATTGCCATGTTGGTGTTAAATGCCGTATAATAAGTGTTATAGGCAAGAACATCTAATAGATTGCTGAGAACGGATCCCTCAAAATCATAGTCAGTAAAATCTGACTGTGTTCTCATGTATTCTTTGAGAACTACTTTAATATCATTAAAGTCAAGATTTGAAATCTGAGCGTATGGCATTTATCGAGTTCTCTCTAATGTAAAAGCTACGTTTTGTGGAGTATCGTCTCTTCCTATAATTTCATAATGAACTTCTACATCAAATCCATTGTTGTTAAAGTCTGGATTGCATATTATCTCAGTTACATTAATACGTGGTTCATATTGTGCTAATACTTGACCAATTTCACTGCGAATGATCGCAGCACTAGCAAAATCGAGTGGTTCCCATAACATTGAGTAAATAGCACTTCCGAATTTGGGTTTAAACAGTCGCTCATTCTTTTCTGTTAGAAGCAAAATCATGATCGACTGTTTAATTGCAGCCTGATCCTTGACCGTGAGTAACTCATTGGTCATAGGATGTTTTTTAAATGTGACGCTTAAATCCTTAAACGTCTTAAAGGTCTGCATTGCATGAAGATACGAAGCTATTTGTATTTATTCACTCATGCCAACGCTCTACAAAATCATCGAATCCCCCAGGACCGCCACAGGGGCGGCTCATTCTGTCTTCTGGTATGTCGTATAGTTCGTCGCGTTTCTTGCTCTTTCTGTGCGCTTCTAGATACCTCTCACTGTCATGTTCGGTGATTAGCGTCTTGCCTTCCTTTAGAAAATCATTACCTTTGTCTACTGGGTAGAGTCCCATAAAAATAACCTCTCTAAGAGTCTGTTTCCAGAACTTTTAGAGAGGTTGCTATCTCTTAGAAATATTTAGTTTGCTCGGCGCTTACGTTCTCGGAGATTAACTCCCCTGACCACGATAACGCTTCTTACGCCCATTGCGGGATGTAGCACTAAGACTGGTATTCTTTGAACGACCTTGACGGGACTTTTTAGGGGGACCAGGCTCAAACTTCAAACCACTGATACCAACTTTAGATTTTGCCATAGATGTACTCGATTGACTTGTATATTATACCATAAAACTCAGTAAAGAATGAATTCACCCCCATCATCTGGTGGGAATGCTTCATCACCCCCTGAGCTGCCTCCAGATGACCCTCCAGCACCTCCTTCCTGTATTTTGACTGTGGGATACTTGAACGGACCAACGAGGGGTCTTGGAGTGCCTCCCACCACCAACTGTGCTTCATCTCCCTGTACTGCGAAAAGATTACCATTGATATACACTGTCGTGTTAATTGTTGGTTGAATCCTTCGATCTCCTGGTTGGCATGGGAGGGGAATCACATTTGATGGGAGTGGTTCTGGATCGGTGGGGTCTGGAATACTCGTAGATTTATAGTATTCTACCGATTCGCCGTTGATCTTTACATTAGGACTCTTTGTAGGGTCCCCTCCTAGTGCCTTTGCGGGATACAGACATAGTGCATCTGTACTTAAAGTATCTACACAATCTGGTCCTACGATGTTTGGCATTATACTGCTTGGGCGACTTTTAGCAAATCTTTCTTAATACCTTCTACATTATTGTGAAGGTAGTCCAGAGTGTCTGACAATGTTTCGTAATTATTCCCCTGTGGGCGTCTGTACGCAATCGTCGGTCTCTCCAACTGAGACACCCTCAGCTCCAGACTCTCTAATCTCTGTAACAACAGTAGGAGTTTCTCCTCCAAGTTTTTCTGTGGCTGCTCTGACGATGTTTCCATTATTTTGATCTCCTCTCATGAATGCCTCTGCGGCGCGTGATTCAAACTCGTCGCAGAATGCATCAAAGTTCTCTAGAATACCTGTGAAGTTTTCAAACGCGGGTTTTTCCATAATTTTTTTCTGGGCAAATTTTTTTATTTTCAAGGTTTTCAGAAATATTTATCGGTCGTCTGGATACTTTTGTAGGTTAGGAGGGACCCAAACATTTCGCTTGGCGCCCCTAAGTATAACAAAGGGGGGCAAATTAACTGCCCCCCAGTATCACTGTGCTGCTGCGAGTGAGCGTCTACATTGGCGCTCAATCTGCGAGAGAGCATAGTTATCAGATGGCGTCGCAGAGCATACCTGAATGATGCCTAGTTTCGTGTGCTTGTATTTCATGTGCTTAGACTTGCTCTCAAAGATGAAACCGTAGCGGTTCATGATTTCATCCACTGATCGCTGATACTTTCTGATGTTCATAGTAGAGAATGGGTGTGTGGTAGGATGGGGGGCGACCCCTCACCCGAACGTGGGGATCTTGGCGATTGCCTCATCATGCCAGCGGTCAGCGTAGGCACCCGCGATCCACTCGCTCTCTACGGTGATGGGGAGATCTTGCCCCATGGTCTGATGAGCGGTCTCTGTCTTGCGACCTGCCCACACGATGCGGCGGGTCTGGAGGTCGGTTGCCATGCTCATGATCATCGGTCTGTCTGTCGGTTGAACTGTGGTTAGTCTATAGGCAAGGGGGGCAGCAGAGACCCCCGTAGTGTGCGGTTCAGAGATCGACCATCATGGCGTTCATCTCGTCTGCATCGATGGCGACGCTATCCCAGCGCACCCCATCACGGGTCTGCACAAGATGGCGACCGATCTGCCCGTCAGTCATGCAGCGGACGAACTTATCCCAGGGGGTCTCGTCATCAGAGCAGAACTCGACACACGCCTTAGCGGTGTTGTAGAGGAATTGATCGTTGCCAATCCAGAGGGCAGCATTCCAGGTCTCGTAGGTTGCCCAACCGTTGTACGTGGGGAGGGTGGAAGCGGTCATGTCGTTTGGGTTGTTTGGTATGAGAGAATTCTAGAGGGTCAGGCGATCAGTCGCGGTCGCTGATGTTCCAGTTGCCCGACTGGCACTCAGGGGCAGGGAAGGGGAAGGGGCGACCCTCAGCGAATGCCTGACGGTTGGCAGCGGATCGTGCCTGCATCTGGTTGTACTGTGCAGTGTAGGATGCCATGATGGCGGCGAGGTCGGGTTGTTTGTTCATGCTCTTAGTATAAGGGGTCAGGCGGCGACCAGCGGACCTTGGTGGACGGTTTGGGGAGTGACCTCTGCCCAATCGTATTCGCCTTCGAGTTGGGCAGCATAGGCATGGGCGTCTGCCTCATGGGCGAACAGGCAGCAGACATCATCGGATTCGTAGAAGTCGCCAGCGGTCACAACGTAGATCATGGGGTTCGTTTCGATGGAATCAGTCTAAGGGGTGATCAGTTGAACCAGTAGGCAAGTTGTGCCAGTTCCTCTGCCGTCTCCTGTATGTTGTCTGGGGTCAGACGTGCCATGATACGCTCGGCATCCTCCTCTGGCACGTAGGAGAGGTCACCGTTGATTTCCATGGCGAGCGCCTCAGCGATGGCGATGCAGCGATCCTGCAGGGAGAGGGTGAAGTTCAGGGTCTTGAGTTCGGTGCTGTTCATGCTGTTAGTATAGAGGGTGGGCAGGGGATCTCAGTCCCCCTTGTGCCACTTCAGGCACCGAACACTAGGTCAGCGATGGCGTCTGTGATCTCAGTGGCACGACACCACTTCATCGGGGCACCATGCACGGGGCACATCCAGACCATGCAGGGCTCGCCCCATTGTTGGGCGATGCGGTAGGCATGGCGCATGTCGGTTGCCCACTCGCAACCATGCTGATCGAAGGAAGTCCAGGCGGTCGGTTGAACTGCGATGGCGTGGGTCACTTGCGTTTCGTTTGAACTGAGATCAGTATAGATCCCAGGGCAGCAGCAACGGCAACCCACTGTGCCACATTCTCAACTGTACTGCGCTTGGCGGTCGGATCATACCAGACGCCTAGGATGGGGGATGCTGATGATGCCATGAGTTCAGTTGTACTAGGGGCAGCCGCGATTCTCAATTAGAAAGTCTATTGAGAAGGGGAGATTGTCTCCCCTATTCTGTAACTCAGGCGAGCAGCAGAGAGTAAGGCAGAGCACCAAGTTTCATGCCAGAGCGAAACTCAGTGACGAAGAATTCAGTGCCATTGAAGAGGCGAATGAACCACTGATAGTTCTTCTGGAATACACCTTCGCCTGCAATGCTGCATTCTTGCATGATAGCATTGATGCGAGATTTGGTGGTGTTAGATTGCCAACCACCATCAAAGAGGCGCAGGTAGTTATCACCTACCTCTGCAATCTTGTTACCGTGCAGATACACAGTGCTCTCGTTAGTTTCGGGATCGTAGCACACTTCAGTGTTAGCACATTTCCAGTTGCTGTTAACAGCAATGGCGTTGAGCATTTGGCGTTCGATCTTACGCATGTTTGGCGTTGGTTGTTTGAACTGAGGTTAGTATGGCAGCAGATGGGGGGCAATGGGGAGAATGATGGACACTCCCCCAACTGTCACACCCCGAAGAACTCTTCGAACTCGTCAGCGATACGATCGCAGATCCACTCGCTAGCGGGCACATCGAACACAGCGCACACCCAATCGATGCAGTCGCTGAGGTCAGTGAGATTAGAACCCATGTACTCACGCAAGGCGGGAGCGATGTCGAGATCGAACTGATGGACCATGGAAGCGGTGAGGTTGTTTGTCATGCAGACATTATAGGCACAGGGTCGGGGCATCTGGGGTCAATTGGGGACACCTTGCCAACTGTCACACTAGTTCTGTGTAGTGTAGTCGATTTCTACAATATAGCTCTCAGCATCATCGTAGAGGTGATGATCTCTATACCCTAGGAGCGAATCCTCCAGCATTTGTTCTTTCATCTCTTGATACATTTCCTGCACAGTCATGAGAACTCCTTGGGTGTTGGTTATATTATCTAGTTGAACATTTGATCAAAAAGACTATTACCAGGGATGGCAAATTGTTCTTGATCGTATGCATCACGAGTCAACCAGATCTGTTGTTCAATCCAGGCAACTTGTGCTCGTGCTTTCAACAACTGATCACGCAGTTCATATAACTTTTGGTTGCGTTCAGTTAGTGTCATCGTCAATCAAAAATCCCATCAACTTGTATACAATACACGATGATGGGATCGATGGGGGTGTTAGTGTGCCAGTTTAGAAAGTGTCATAGTATTCATCGTCACGGGTCTTGAATTTGGTAACTTTCTTTTTAGTTTGACGGCGAACGTTCTTCACGTCATAACCAAAGTCTTCGAAATCGTCATTGAATTCGCTATACTTATCGTAGCGGTCATTGCGATGATTTTTGTTGCTCATTGTTTTGATTGATTAGTTACTCAAACTGTGTGACTATTTAGATTCAATTAGAACACCATTCTTGATTTGTTGGTGTAAGAAACGACCAACAGATCCTTTTCCATTGTTGATCTCTACATCGATCAATTCTGAACTCAATTGTTCTACAAATTGATCCATGTTTTGACAGTTGAATGTATATTCTTTGTCTTTATTACTATTATACACTACTTTTACTACATTATCTTCTACTGTAATACTATTGATAGCACTACTAGTAAGATTATCGTAGGTTTTTGTCATTTTAGTGAGTAAATGCAGGTGATTAAAGTTTAATTTTTGAAAAAACTCAAAAATCTTAAATTCTCAGTTTTTGAAAAAACTTAAAAAGTGAGATTTTTGTCTTTTTCAGTTTTTGAGTTTTCCACAAATTCCACAACCTGTGGAAAACCTCAGAAGGCGTGGATCTCTCCCCCTCTGATGTACCTATTATAGGGCATTCTGAGGGTCTCTGAGGGTTTCTGTGACACTTTGAGGACTGGCACAGTGTTGCTTGACTTTCGATAGGTAGCGTGCTAAGCCAACATCTCTACCGCACCTTAACCCTATTTTTATTATGATTTAAAAACATTCTGATAACAATACGAATTAGTATCAAGAACCCTTACTGATACTGACGCGGAGCACCTTGACAATCTGGTTCAGAATCATTATCAACGTCATTATCACGTTGCTTCAAATGATAGAGATTAGGCCATGTATCTCTGATAATCTCTCTTAGTTTATCAGGTGTGTTCTCGTCTATCATTGATACGTTGTTGTTCATGTTCTTTATCTAGATGAGACAGTCTAGGTGAGTACAATGAGAACAATGCCCATACTACTGCTGATGATATGATGAGAAAGTAAATCATTGTCGTTTGATTACTGAGATTACTTTTTGATCTGGGTATTGTAGTTCTATTACTTGTTGTGCATCCTCATAATCAATTGCATCACTGACTGTATGATAGTTCACACAATACTCTTCACTATCCCATGTTTGTACTTCGTATGTCATTTATTCCTCATGCCAATTCCATGTACGATCTATGATAGAGAAATCAAATCCTAGTTTATACACCCATGCCATAACATTGATTAGACTACCAGTACCAGAACTGATCTTAATGTATGGCCAACCAGGGAAATCATTCCATGACAATGATACTTGAATCAATGAGTAGTTCTTGAATGGTTTAGGCATATGTTTGCCTGTGTTGATAATTTGAACAATATATTCATGTCCAAAGTCTTCACGATGAATGAATTTGATGAGTGTCATTCAAATTGTCCTGTACGATTACGATAGGGTGAGACTGGAATCTGATATGGTGACATTGTTTCACACATCACACTGATAGATGTAGATTTGGTTGCTTCTGCCATCTCACGATAACCTAGTCCAACATAGATTTGCCCTCCCACAACAGCAGTTGCCATGATGCCCCAGAACACATAATACCAATTAGATTTCACTTGTTTGATTGGTTGATGGAATGGACGCTGGGTAACAGTCTTTCCTTTATCAGGGCTTTCGTAGATCATTTTGTCGGACATGATGTGTAAAACTCTCCTTCAATATAGCATGAGTATTGTGATTTGTCTATGGATTTGGGTTTGTTTGTTAGAAGTTCCAATCTAGTGAGGATGGGACGGTCTGAAACGATGATAGGCACGTCTTGCAGGCAACCTGCGAGAATACAACCAAGTATAGGAACAATCATTTTGTTTTCAGGTCCAGTTGTGCGCGTTTGTCGTAGTATTCTTGCTCACGCATATTATACTCCTTGCACTTCTCCTTATCATCTAGAGCACAATCATCCACCACATAGTATGTCTTCTCCGCATACTTAGCAAGATCTTCTAGTTGATCATCACTGAGAGCAGCAAAGCGATTGAAGCGACGATGTAGTGCATCAAACTTATCTTTCCAGTCATCTTCAAGAACTGTGCCCATTGGACCTTTCTTCAGTTTTGCCCATGCAGCATCTACCTCTTTGAAGTCTTCAAACTTGCTACGCAGATCTTCATCCATCGTCAGCTCATACTCATCACACACCTTGCGCTGATCTGCCTCACTCACATATTCATTGAAGACAAGAGACATAGCACCACTGCGGATAGATTGCGGGCACATGCCTACACACAGCATGAATTTCTCAAATAACTTGAAATACTGCTTGGCATTGAGGTCTGCTGCTGGTGCTGTGATAATATAATGCTCTTCAGGAACAAAGTCATCATCACCAATAGTAGAACCAAACCCACGATTATACTCATGAGTGTAGGTAGCATCAAATTTGAATGTCAGTTCAGCGTTGTAAGTCATTTGGGGCAATAGAGAAAATACTTGTATTCAGCGAGAGGGCCGTAATGCCATTGAATTATATCACAGTCTTTGTATGTGCCAACCACCTTCGTGGGCAGTTGTTCTTCTGGCACACTACCACCAGACATGATGGCAATACCTATGATAGCAATACCTACGACAGCAACGGTAAATGCCACACCATTCATGAACTCTTTCAATGCATGTTTATCATCTTCAGTCATAGGTGGAGAATAGAAATACTTTAATTGTTTGTCCGTCATCCTGTAGTGACACCTGAACGTTGGAACATTCATACTGAACGAACTCACGTCCATTGTTGGTGATAACCTCTACACGAGTGACATCAGGATAAGTCTTGATGAAATCACCATTGGGCATGTTATAGTCAGTCATTGAAACTCTCCTTGAACATCTTCCATCCTTCCTCTAGTTGTTTATCTGCCCATCCCCATTGTCCATGCTCCATACCATCAATTTGTGCAGCATCAATCTCTTGTTTGATGAGATGACGGAGCATATCAATTTGTTCGTCAGTCATCCCCATGTCTCCATAAACTCTTGAAGAGTATATTCTTCATCAGTGCTAGTTTCTGAAATCAATTCATCATACGATAAAGTTTTGATCATTTCAAGATACTCTTCGGGAGTTGGATCTTCATCGGGATCAAAATCATCGTGACAAAGATAGACATATTCATTATACAGTGCTTCAATCAGTTGATCTACACTAACTGGTTTCATTTGAGTTTTGCCCATTCAGTAATGTTTGGATCATTACCCTCGTAAGAGTAATTGACATACAGATTATCACCACCGATATTCATATGATACATCTTACCATCATTCATGTAGATGCCCAACCACACAGCACGTCCTTCTTCCATTGTTTCATAATGGATCATACGCACATCTTCCAGCACAATCTCGTCTGGGTTCTTCACAAAATGACTCATAGTACCTCCCATTCAGTTTCCCAGTGACAATCGTTGCTAGTATTCACCCAGAAGAAGTATTTGCCATTCTCACTAGCAAGGAACAGCATACCATCACCTTTGTCTTGCTCTACAATACAAATAGCATTGCCATCCATCATATTAGCAAGACGGTTCTTTGCTTTGGATGATTTAGGACGAACAGTTACACGCTTCATGCCATCAATGCTCCAGAGGGGATCTCAACAACTTCAGGGAGTTTGCTATCATCAAACTCATGCATATTATAGCACACCCACTCATCATTACGGAAGACATATGCAAACTCTTCGCTATTCTCGGGGAGCAGGTATTCCGCAAGGTCAGCATCAAGACGCGGGGGGCAATCCGTGCCATAGTATTCTGCTTGCTTGTTATCATTCCAGCAAGCACTCATGTCACCACCATCAATCAGTTCGGCAGCTTTAGCACGAGTATTGTAATGAGTATTCAGGATGCGACCCAACCACTCGGGGTAACCATCCCAGTGGTGATAGGCAGACAGAATAGAACCGTTCTTGAGTTCGATACCGATGCGGGAGCGGGTTGCCATGGGTGTCTCTCGATTACCTTGTAATTATAGGGCAGAGTGGTGGCAGAGTCAGGGGCAGGGTGCCACTTCATCAACTGGCACCTTGCGGATCGTGATGGTGTTGTCGTCATTTACGATCCATTCCAGTTCATCCCCATCATACCATCCTAATTGATCCATGAGTTCATCAGGAAGAGGTAGAATACACTCGTCACCATCTTCCTCAAGAGTAACAGTATAACTGGTATTCTGGTTTGTATCTGTCGATGTATTTTCTGGCATGAGATTCACATTGGAAATAACAGGTTTTCTTCTCGCTCTTATCCTCTAGACGATACGGGAATGTATCTACAAAGGGGAATAGAGTGAGATCAGAAGAATAAACGAGGGCGTCGGTCGTCACCTTCGTCTTTACGGATTGCTTGCTCTCCGTAGGTTTCTTCGTTCGTGCTTTGGATGTATTGACGGGCAGTGTCGATGTCTTGCTGGACTTCTTCTGCTGTTTGGTCGATGTAGTAGGGGCTGACTTCGTAGGACGCTTGGATGTAGTTTTCGTAGGCGTCTTCGTAGTCTTCGAAGAAGAACTCGCTGATTTGCTCGATGCTTTCTGTGAGCTTTTGCTCTCCGTCGTCGTCAAGGACGCCAGATTCTTTGAGAGTGTTGATGTAGTTCGTGATTGCGTCTGTGAAGTCTTTTTCTGTCCAGTCGTTGAAGATGCTTTCTTCTGGGTCGTTTTCGTCCCAGCTGATTGTGAACGTACCGTCTTCGTTTTCTTTAACGTCAATCATTTTCCTCCAAACTTGTGAATGATGTGCCAGGAATGATTCTACCACAAACCATTCCGATGCGGTCGATCGTATGATACACTTTTTCACTCACCTAGATGATCAGTACATGCCAGTTCATCACAGGGAGGACATGGTTCGCACTCGTTAGCACTATTCCAGAACTTCTGGTTGGCAGCTAGCAGTGCTTCCTCTACATCTTCTTTGAATGAGCGGCGTGGAATGAACAATTCATCATCACGCTTATACTCTGGATGTACTTGTTCAAACTCATACTCTACATCATACAGCAGAGATTGAACGATGTCGTTGATTACTTCAACTGCCCCTGCAGTCAGTTCTTCCCACTTGTATTTGGGATAGAGATCATCCTTGACACGCTCTAGCAATGCTTTCTTGCAATGCCAACGAGCATCAAACATTGCTGTAAATGCTTCCCAGTCTTCTTGGGATTTGAAATTAGGAATCGTCATTGTCGTCAGGGTTCTTGGGGTTGGCAAATGTTCCGTAATTGTATGTATAGTAGAGGAAGTTATTGATGCTACGATCAATACCAAGACTCTCTTTCACATCCAACCATGATTGATACTCTAACTGAAGATCTGGTCCCAGTTCAATCTTCACTTCCATTGAGTTTCTCCTTCATGTTATGCTCCTGTATCTGTGAGAGATACAGATTTGCTAGCTCATAATCGTCATTGTTGTATGCCGTCATGTAGTCTATGATTAGTTTGTGAAATTCCTCACTCATTGGTGAGTTTGATGAGTTCGCGCTCGTCATAGTAGAATGTTTCTTCGAGATCCATTTGTTCAGGGTCCAACCACTCAAAGAACTCATCTGCAATTGCCATAGCATCATCATGACGGTCTTCAGCAATCATCTGCTTGAAACGATCACACATGTAATCGTAGATGTCGTCGCGTTGTGCTGAAAGGCGTTCGATGTCGGTACTCATAGTTTGTTAGCGAAGAGAATGTTGTTGAGGTGGTCGTACTGAATGAATTCTACATCATCAGGGAGCAGAGAGACGGCAGCAGCAGCAAAATCGTTAGGAAACTTCTTGAAGAGACGCCAGAACTTCTCTACACCATCATAATCTAGATCTTCGTGCGGAAGAACACGGATTTCCCACGATCCACGAGTGTAACGATTGGGAAATGGATTGATGTACTCGCGGATGTGCTCTTGAAGCATGTTCATTTGATAAAGACCTCAACGTTGTGTTCGTGGTACAGTTTAGCAGAATCAATCAAACATTTGCTCATGTGAGCAACATACTCTAATTCATCCTCACATGGATCAAAATCGTAGGCACACTCAAAATCTACAGTGCCATCAGAATTGACAGGAGCACCATAAACAGTCACGCCATCATTATCAAGAATGAAAGCGTCTTCGTTAGCAACCAAATAGAAACGAGGGGCAGTCATGAGAGGAAAGCGATTGAACTCTAGAGTAATTTAGCAGAGAAGGCGCGGAATGTCAACGCATGTAGAGGTAACCACCTGCCCAATCACAACGCTCAAACATCTCTTCGCGGGAAGGAATGGAGAGAACGTTGTAGCGAGCACCCTTGGCAGGCGCTTTCAGACTAGCAGGTTTGAACACTTCACCAGTCTTCTTGTCGATGAAAGCGTGGATGCTATCGCGGCGATCATCAATATGCATGAAGACTTTGTGATACTTGCGACCAGAAGAATCCAGAGAGTAGAAGTAACCGTCAGGAGCAGTCTGCTGGAGAGCATCACACAGCATCATACCATACTTGACAATGTTGAGTTGGATGGTGTTGCGAGCGTCTTGCTCTGCTTGGAACTGGGCGAAGGTGGCGGTCATGGGGTGGTGTCTTTCGCTGATGTAATCAGTATAGGGTCTAGCGGCGCACAAGATCGGCAGTATGTGCCAGTATGTCAGCTGTCACATGGCGGATCGGTCGTGCTGGTTCCCATAGGATATAAATGGCAGCAACAACCACGAGCAGTTTAATCACAGCAATTCCAAAACCTCATCAGATAGTTGTTCTTTAGGCATCTCATCCCAGTTATCTTCACTGAGATCAAGATCATAAGCATCCAGTTGGCTCAGGATGTAACGGTCAAGCAAAACTTCTTCCATAATTAACCAATAACGCGATAACAAACAGTAGCATTACCCTTGCGGGTAGATTCTATGTGCGCGAACGCAGCATAGGATAAGTCTAGATCAGCATGAGAGAATGGACCACGATCATTGACACGGACAATTACTTGTTTGCCGTTATCTTGGTTCGTGACACGGATTTTACTACCCATCGGGAGATAAGGGTGAGCAGCAGTCCATCGATAAGCATCGAAACGCTCACCAGAAGCAGTAATGTTACCATGGAAACCATCACCCATGCCGTAGAATGTGGCAACGCCACACATTAAAGCAGCAATCATTTTTTCTTAGCAAACACACAATCAGGGTGCCCTGTAGGCAATTCAGCACAGGCGCGATCGTATGCTTCAAACATCTTGGCATCGCGCTGTGCTAAGAAACCATTATACATGAGAATGGCAATGACAGCAAGGAACCAGTAAGAGGTTTTCATTTCAGGTTGGTGTAAGTGTGGTCGGGATAGATGCCCATCTCTTCACAACGCACTTCATAAGCAATGCGCTTGAGCATCTCAATGTCATAACCCTCAATAGCATTGAGGATCATGCGGCGGAGTTGTTTGTCTTCAGTGGTGTCACCGATCATGGGTCGTTCCCTTGACTACCTTTGTAGTATAGGGTCAATCGGACTCACAGGCGAGGTATCCTAGACACTTTACCAAGTGTCCCTCCACGTCAGAATCAGAGAGACCATGGCGCAATGCTGCATCCTTGACCGTGGCGATGGGAGCACCCCACAGCACATCGATCAGGAACTTCAGTTCAGAGGCGGTCAGGGGGACTTCAGCAGTCTTCATAGGTCACAGGGGTCAGAGGGGCATTACAGGCGCTTCTAGACGCCTCTAGCAGAACGATAGGACACTGGGGCGCAGCGGTTTCAGGATCTGCATGGCGCTGTAGGGCGTGGTATCATCAAATGCTACCACTTTTCCAGGTTTTTCTGCATTGATTGGAGCAATGTATTCGCGTGTCTTTGTATTATAAAATCCCCAGATGGATTTAACAGGAGTATCGTCAGTATAACTAAACTTGCTGTGGTTACAGATCCAAATAGAAAGAATATTACGCTTATGAGGCATGATTTCATATGTGTAACCACGCGGAGGTTGATGCGGAAATTCAAACATCATGTCTTAGATGATCACGGACACATCCCACGTATTGCCACCATTCTTCTTCTGAGAAGTTGTCGGAAGCATAAGGGATGCCAATGACAGCAGCACAATGACGCTGTATATACTCAGGCGCAACATTAGGATCTTGAAATGCGGTAACTGTAGCCAGGAGAAATGGAAACATGGTGATAGTTTCAGGGGAAAAAAGATCTTGAAGATCAGCAAGCACCTGCCATAGGATTATAATCAGAACCAGAGTATGCTTCAGTGTTGAAGTCAGTCACCTCAGCACCGTTAGCGATCAGGTTGCGGATAGAATAGAGAGCATCGCTCTTGACAACGGTGGAGAAGGAGATCATCTCGCTAGCAGCACCAGGATGCCAGATCACGCGCTTGACGAAACGCTTGCCACCAGCGACAGGAAAGAAATCGACTTGAGTGGCAGAGTTCAGGAGTTGCATGGGGTGTTCCCTTGACTACCTTTGTAGTATAGGGCATAAAAAAGGGGTCACGAGGACCCCCTGTGACACTTTGAAAAGTGGCACATGAAATATTTAAAAGAAGTAAGAGATACTATTCTTCTTAGATTGATTTAATCTGAATTTGTATACATTATCAAAGTATCCATTACTTTCAGTAAAAATACTCTTGAATCTCTTATTAGGTTCTTGGATAGCAGCATCAAACAAAAAGAACAATTGATCTATCAACGAACCACCAAGTTGTCCTTTATTTAAACGTTTGTCTGGGTGTGCTGGTGCTCCATTAGTTTGATCCCATTCACGACAAAGGAGAGCAAGTGCTGTTGATCCTTTTTTTCCAGTGAGATCTAAACCTGTTAAATCACAGTTGTTGATTTGCAGAACTGTCTGATACCAAGCAGGCGACCAGTTATGATGATGACCAACCATCAGACTAGCAAAATACAACCAACTATCCCATCTGATAGAAGCATACACATGTGCCGCATCACTCTTTGATGACATCTTTTTAGTGTTAAAAGTGATGTTATCAAGTTTGTCGTAATAGGACATAAATGCTTTCACAGCATAAGAAAGTGTTTCTTGATCTAACCCACTGTCAGACTTGAATCCTTTTTTCTTTATTTCATCCCATCCAAATGTGTAGAATGCAGCATATGAAAGCGGTTGAGCCTTCATGAAGGCAGGATTATCTGGTTGTGGAACCAGAGTATCATAGTAAGCAGAATAGAAAGCAGAATACATTGCATCAGATCTTTTTTCTACTGCCTCTGCACTGTCATGCCGCTTGTACTGTGCTTTTACGTCTTTAATGCTGAAAGCTTTCTCCTTGGAAATTAAAAATCCACCGTTTTTATCAATTAACTCTGGAGTTGCATCACTATCCCCATTGATGATTACTTGGGGTCTGGTATGCATATCCAACTTGAATATGGTTCCTTTCTTATATTTTATACCGCTGACTTCATCAACATCATCTACTTGGAGTTCCGTAGCGTGACCAAGATAATGGATAGACTGCCATGGATTAAATCGGTCAATGACATCAGCTCGTTTTGCTCGTTCCTTGTACGGTCTCTCAATTGGATTGACTAGGTACTTTTTTTCATCTAACCAGTCATAGAACATAACTCGTTCAATGATTGGTGGTGTTGCAAAAGACATAATAGGTCTCCTTAAATGTTTAGAGAGAAACAGAAATTGTCTGTTTCTAGTTACTAAATTATTTTATCACAAAAAATGATTGATGTCAACTCTATCCGCTTCTTTTATTCTCTTTTCAGCGATAGAATAGTATTCTGTGTCTGACTCCATGCCAATGAACTTACGATTAAGTTTCACTGCGGCAACACCAGTAGAACCAGATCCCATGCAATTATCGAGCACAGTATCACCCTCATTAGAGTATGTCTTGATCAACCACTCCATCAAAGGCACAGGTTTTTGTGTGGGATGTACTTGCTGTTGTGCGCTAAAATCGCGTGAGATATTCAGAACAGACTTAGGATAGCGTGTGCCATTGTTCTCAAACTCTTTCACTGGTTTCAGTCCATAACCATGAGGATTTCTTTTGCTCACATATCCTTCTGGGTTCTTACTCTTTCTTTTAAATGGTTCTCCAACCTCCATCTGAGGATTATATACTCCGCCTGGTTTCTTAGAGAACAGCAGTATATTTTCATGTGTCTTCATGGGTCTATACTTTGCAAGACCAGGAGAACCACACTTGTTCTTGTTCCACACCAATTCATACTTGAACCAGTTGATCTTGGAGCATATCAACTGTGCAGAAAATGGTTGTGATCCAAACAGACACATCATGCCCTGGGGTTTAATGATGCGACCATATTGCTCCCACATGGCATCAAAATCTAAAATCTCATCCCACTTGATGGTGGTGGTGCCGTAGGGTGGGTCACAGCAAATAAAATCGATGGATTCATCTGGAATCTCACGCATGAGGTCCAGACAGTCACCTAGTTGTAAATCAAAAGTCATACAAATAAGTAAATGGCGATGGGATTGGTTTGCTTGGCACGAATTTCCAGATCAACTTTATCAATTTTATTGTGGTAGTATTCTACAGCAGTATCTGCATCTGTAAAGCGAACGAACTTACCATCTTCATTGACAATTAAAATAGAATCAGATTTAGTGAAGGTGAGGTCAAAGGCACAACGGAGACAGAGTTTTTTCAACTCAGAGTCTGTGAGAGGACCACATTTTTGCCCAGAGACAGCTTGCCAAAAATAAGAATTCAAGACAGCAATGGTGTCAGCATCATAAACTTTTTTATCTTTTTTACGGAAGGGGAGGAAGTCTTTGATGATAAGATCAATATCATTGTTCTGCTTCAGCAGAGAAATAAAGGTCTTATAAACTTCTTTACCTTGAGTTTTAGATACTTCGATCTTACCACCGTTCCACTTTACTTCTTCATTGATGCGTTTGACAACATATTCCAGATCTCCCTTGCCTGCCTTGCTAATCTTCGCTTGGAAATTACTAGCGAACGAAATCATGAACTCTCCACGCCCAATTGACGCCATACCGCCATTTCCACCAGCAGTAATATTAACAAAACGTGAAACACATTCACGAAACTCTTCTTGTATGTAATCAAAGATATTGCCAGCAGATGCTGCGCTAAAAGTATTTACATCAAACACCTTATCGGACTGAATGTTATCCAGGAGAGCAACAAGATCAGTTCCTGTTCGGAAGCATGACATGTATACTTGATCAGCAGCAGTCTCTAAATGTCTAGCATTGTCATATACTGCGGTTAAAATGGACTCAAGGCGCTGGAGCGGTGTCATGATGTGTTGTTTTGATACTGATATTATGGCATGAAAAAGGGGCGGTGTCAAGCGCCCCAACCAGTTCTTCAACTGTCACCCCAGATTGGGTGCAACTCTGTCTTTGCGTGTTCAGTCATGTTAATGTGCTGCTCCCACATAATCGCATCCTCTAGATTGTAGAAAATAGCTTGTTGTTTCGTCTGCTTGTTCTTCTTTTGTTTCATCCACACAACTGCGTACTTCATGCCAATAATTACGAAAAACGACAAGGTTTGCTTGATAACGACCAGTATGCGAAGATCGATCTGGTCTATCGACATAACAGATGGTAATGTACTGATCGTCAATAAAATTGACCCAACCACGAGTGTGGCGGTACTCAACCATCATACCATACTGGAATTTCATTCGTCAATCTGGGTAAATGCTTCGCGGTTTTGATTCTCTGGTTTAGGGAGACGGAACATTTCTTTCAGATCATTCAGTTCAGTCAGTTGCTTTTGCAGATTGTCAATTTGTGCCTGTAAGATCTGGAAGTTGTGATCGTTGTTGTTCTGCATCATCAGCATGTTTTGCACCGCTGTCTTGAAATCTTCTTCGCTCATGATAAGTAATGTTTGTGAGTTGGCGTTGTAGTTCTACCTCAACCTTCACAAGATTCTGGTACATGTAATCTTTGTACTGATTGTCTTGGATAAGTTTGGTGATGTTATTTATTTGCTGCAGTGCTAGCAGCAAACGTGCTTTCTCATTCATCAGTAACGTCCAGGAATGTCCATTTTCCACTTCTGGCTTAGATCTTCGTCAAAAGTGACGCTGCGATGTCCGAGGACCAACTGGAGGGCACCCTCGGCATTTTCCTTGCGCTTTTTATGATAAGTGATAATCTCCTCAATCTCTGCCTTCAGATCGTTATAGAATTCATCAATAGTCACCTCATCATCCTCAAGATACTCGTTGATGCTGTCTGCTAGGCGATTGCGACGCTGCTTAGCATACTGTTCTTTCCAATCAACGTTCAATTCAGGGCGTCCTTCAATAGTCATCAGTGAAATTCCTCGTTACGGCGGTTGTCAAGATATTCTAGCACTTCAGAGCGCCACTCCATCAATTCATGGAAACATTCTTGATTGTGGGCGCACTGGCGCAGCTCAGGATCTGGTTTCAAAACGCTCTCGTAGAATAAACCGAGAGCATCACGGCGTTTGTCGTGCTTTACTTGATCCATGTTAGTGTAGCATAGTAGTAGTATTTTAGATGTAAATGTGAGGGAATCCGCATTCCCTCATACATTCTTAACCTTTAGGCAAACTCAGTGGCAGCAACACCTTTGACAAAGATGGCATCCACAACGCGCTGCAGGCGCTTCTCAGTCTGCTTGCCATAGTTGGTGAAGACAGGTACAGTCACGAAACCAGTCTTCTTGCGGTAGAAGTCAAGTTTGCCAGCAGGGATCTTGCCAGAGGCAATATCAGCAGCATCCTGGCGGTCAAGACGGATCACACGTCCGATGGTCTGTGCCATCTCAATCACAGGAAGATTGCGAAGGAGAATGGTATGGGTCAGACCAGGCACGTTGATGCCTTCAGACAGAATGCTGTAGTGGAACATGATGAACTTGCGGCTAGGATCTTTACCCCATGCATCAAGAGTGTCAAAGAACTCTTGACGACCAACTTTCTTCTTATTGACATAAGCACCGTACTTGCTGGTAATATGCAGCACGTCATAACCTTTAGCAGCAAACTCTGCCATCACATTGGTTTGAGACAGCAATGCCCACAGCACACGAGTGTTAGGAGCAGCAACCAGGATTTTCTGGGCAGCATCATTATCAAGTTTGTTGATGATATCTACCAGCACTTCACGGTCGTTCTCAGCAGCAAGCAGAGACTTGTTGCGCTCAAAATCAACAACGTGAGGTTGAACGGTGGGAGGAATGATGCTACCGTTAGCAATCAGCTCGGGAGCAGGGACATTGATCAGTTCAGAACCATACACATCAGTGTTGTTCATGCTGATAGCACCACCACGATACTTAGGAGTGGCAGTCAGATAGTATGCTTGCTTAGCAGTCAGAGTAGCAGCAGCAACTTCTTTGAAGAAGTCACGGCGGACAGAGTTGTGTGCTTCATCATAATAGATGGTATCCACATCAATACCTGCCTCGTTGATGCGACGCAGAGAATTGTAGGTGGTGAAGATCAGTTGGTGAATGCCAGCAGTCTTACACACAGCAGCATGGCAAGCAATCTCACCGATCTTGGTGGTGCTGTTGCCTTCAACCTCACCACTATGAACGTGGAGGGTAGCAACATCAACCTTGCCATTCAGCTCAGCAAAGAACTCTTCAAAGAGTTGCACAGAGAGCAGGATGCGAGGAGAGACCACTACAATGGTCTGGGGGCGGTCTGCCTGCTGCAGGCGACGCAGGGTGTCAAGGATCATCACAAGGGTCTTGCCGCCGCCTGTAGGGCAGGTCAGGCGACCCTTAGCAGCAGTCAGCAGAGCATCGAGCATACGCTGCTGGTGAGGGCGAAGAGTCAGGGTCATGCGGTGCGTCGTTGATGAGAATAGTATAGGGCATGAGAAAGGGGGTCGAAGACCCCCTGTGACAGTTCTTCAATTGTCCACTGCATCAATTGATGCGATGTCGCACACGGGCACTTCATGTTCATTTGCAATCAAATACCACGGCATGATTTTACCATGATACTCTGGATGTGCTTGATACTCAATAGTATATTCACGATCACCAAGATACTTTACTTCAGTCTCTGGAATATTATGATCTCGCAGCATAGCCTGCAACTGAAGATGAATCAACTCAGGTTGAGTGGGAACTTTCATTCGCTATTTGGAAACAGAGAATCAAGTATAGATCACTCTTCCGATTCTGTCAATGGTCTTGCTGTTACTTTATTTGTGTGAGGAATTCCACCAGATGGGGTTATGACATAACACTCAACAAAATATGTCATGTCATCCAGATCGATGGTTCTTGGAAACCAATCCGTAGCTGTTTCAACAGCAGATGATTGTGCATTGAACTCATAGAAATTATATTGAGATCCAAAAATCTCATCTATTTCTTCTTCAGGAATTGCATCCGAATAGAATTCCTTCAGGGATGCTTTCTGTTCTTCAGTATGAAAGAATATATTTTCATAATTAACAACTAGAACATATTTACCAGTTGATTTTGCATGTGAAGCAACTATATCATACAGTCGCTTTGGTTCCATTGAGATTAGCATTACAACTCTCCAAGTTCAATTTTATTTAACAGATCATCAATAAAACTATCAGTTGCAAGACCAGAATTTTCAGAATTAATTCTTGAAGCCTGAACTTCTGGGTTTGCAGTAAATTTAGTGATGAAATTACTTACCATGATGCGATAGTTTGGTTCAAGATCAGAAGTTATTGCCCTAGCAGCAATGTAGAAACTAAACCTTTGTGCAAACATGGCAAGATTTGGGGCACTCAGTTTCCAGAAATGATAAGAACTGGTCAAATAATCATCATTGATTCCCTGATCTCCAACCATCTCAGCAACTAGTGGTTCGATATACAATTCCTTTCTCTTCAAATATTCATCGGGAGTGATAGGAAACACAACGTCAAATGGAGTTTCTGTTCCCTTTTGAATTTCTGGAATGTCTCTAATATAAGTTCTATATTGTTTCCACAACGCTTTTTTCTCATCACTGATTTCATAATCTTGATTGAAAATGAAATCAGAATCTTGGAGTAGAAACTTCCTGACCAACTGAATCTTCTTCCATGTCAAACTATTTGTTCTGGAATACTCTTGAGTGATAAAGTCTTCGTATGTCTTGTCTGAAAGATCTTTAAACTCAATAAATTTTTCAACTAATTGATTCTTAAAATTTGAAACAGAGGATGGTTCTGCTGCTGTTGGGTCAAACGAATAAGAAACCCAAGTTGAAGTATTTGTTTTCCAATCTCTCTTGTATTTACTTCTGGTGACAACGAAAGAATCATCTTTGTTGTATACAAACAACTCTAGTCTGTCTTTGGGATTATCCCAAAATGGGTAGAGAAGTGGGGCAATAGAAGACTCCCAATAATCATCGTTAATTTGTTTTTGAACGCCTTTATATTGCATGACACGTTCAATGGTGTTCATATAAAATTCGACGTTACTGGATACTCTGGTTGCCATGACGCTCTTTATGGTATGACTTATTTATTTTAGAATGCTTTAATCAAATATTTTGATCTATGATATTTGGTGATCAGTGGAATAGTATCTACAACATATGCAGATGACGTTATAGAAATTGGAGTGGATGTCGATAACTGGAAAGTTCCATCAGTAAATGTAATGTTAGTTTTATTTGCTGGAACAGTTCTACGAATAACATCAATTCCGCTGTCAGGACCACATGTTCCTTCATTTCCAGGGATTGTTGCGTTTAGTGATGGAGTAAATACGGTTTGTGTAACCTCCCCGTAAATAACAGAGAACATACCCAGTCCCCAATTATCCAATTGCGATTCATTAACAGCAGAATTATCACCAGAAGTTGATCCTCTAGTTTGTCTTATGACTAGATATACACCATTAAATTTTATTGGAGACGAATCATCAACATCAATTGTGTAGTCAGCATATCCACTGGCAGTTACAGTAGCAGTTGCAATGGACTGTAATAGAGTTTCTGTTGGGGAATCTACAGAAGTTTTATAATACAAATCCAATGGCTCTTCTGGTGAATCGCCACCGTTGCTTCCATTTCCTTTAATCACTGTAAAAACTATTTGTTCTGCAGCACTCAGATTCAATGGTCCAATTTGGAGAAAACGACTACCAGAACCAGCAAATTCAATGTATCTATCAGAAACACCACCAGTTAATGTAGTAGCAACAGGAAATGTTCCTGTAGATGATTGCTTAACATTTACTCCTGTACTGGATGAATGCCATATGGCTCCGCCAACAGCAGCTCCAGATCCAGATGGTTTATTAGTTGGGAATCCAGCAGTTTCCCACACTCTACCACCAGGAGTTGAAATATCAACTACTTGAGCATCTCCCTGTTCGATATAAAATGCTCTAACTCTGATGTATCCATTACTTCCCCCAAGTCCATTTCCAGAACCAGCACTACCAGGACCACCCAAGGTTGCGCTAATTGCTGTTGCAAATTGACCCAGATCATCAAGAGTTCCACTAATAATAATAGTTGCTGCGGCACCACCGCCACCGCCTCCACCAGATGGATTGGTTTGTGTGCCAGAATAATTTACTGTAAATTTGGCATATCCATTACCAGTAGATCCATCACTTTCAGTGGCAGAAGAAAAATAATTTGAATTGTATGCAGAATATCCAGCATAACCACCACCGCCGCCACCAGTAGTTCCATACTGTGGGTGAGCAACACCTGCAGCACCGCCATCAGCAGTACCAGCACCACCGCCAGAACCAGAGATGTAGAATCCCCCACCGCCGCCGCCTCCGCCGCCGCCTGTGCATCCAGTTGTTCCACCAGCACCACCAGTGTAAGGACCAATAGAAGTAGTTCCTACTATACCACCCTCTGGACCTTTACCATTGTTTCCGTAAGAACACCCATCTCCCTGAGATGCATTACCACCAGATCCACCGCCACCGCCACCGCCGCCAGCACCGAGAATATATCCAACACTGCCAGAAACACCAGTGGCACCGCCACCAGCACCACCAGTTCCAGCATTAGCCCATGCACCTTGTCCTCCATTTCCACCATTTGCAGAACCAGTTCCTACGGCAGTGTTGGTTGCTTCGTAACTATTGCCGCCAACATTGTTAAATCCATCTCCACCCTTTGTACCAATTTCGAAACTAAAGGACTTGATAGAAGTCGTAGTTGCGGTAACTCTTCGTCCTGCAGATCCATTACCACCAGTTGTACTACATCCAGCCTGTCCATCGCTATTTCCATTTCCACCTGCTCCACCAGAAATGTCAATTGATACGCTATCAACAGTTGCAGTAGTTCCGCTAATTGTTGGTAAATTAGAATCTGTTGTCGCATCATAATCTCCAGCTGCAGTAAAAGTTTGACTGAAACTACCAGTTATCAATGTTGTAGTATATCCACCCTTTCCACCATTTCCAGCTACTGCATCTGGACCACCATTTAGCAATCCACCATTAGGAGTAGCACCATTTGCCTGTCCTCCAGTAGTACCATTTACATTCTCAGTAGTAGAAGATATATCAACTTTAGGTTCGCTAACTAAAGCTGTTGGAATAGTAACAGTACCTCCACTTCCACCAGTTCCTCCAGATGTCCCTGCTGTTCCTCCAGTTCCACCACTAGCAGTAACTGTATATTGCACTCCACTGACGGTAAAAGTTACTGACGCAGTTCCAGCATTTCCGCCATTACCAGATGTTCCACCACCGCCGCCACCAGGGGCGAACATGTCAATTCTATATCTCAATACATTTGCTCCACCATCAGCAGCAGTCTTAAGAAGACTGCCCGATGATGTAAGTGCGCTATCATAAGCAAGTTTATAATTGCCTGCGGGAATTGCAATTGTTTCTTTCCCACCAATAACAGTGTTGTTATTGACAACCCAGCAATCTGGATCTGGTGTGCTTGTCACTTCTTCGAAAATTCCACTAGCTTGCTTTACAACAGCAGAATTTTCGGTTGTTACTGCTGGTGCAGGACTTGGTTGAAGATTGAAACTGGTAGATGTTATTCCAGTTGCTATGATTTTATAACTTCCATTTAAACTGCCAGCATTAGTGATAGTAACCCAATCATTTGCCGATAATCCATGCGAATTGGAAGTAACAACTGTAATATATGTACCATCGCTACTAACACCAGTAGTTAATAGTGGTGGAGATTCTGTAACTCCATAACTGAAACATCCACCACCCTCGTCGTATTTTTCACCAATACCATCTATGTTGCCATAGGTAGCCATAACTTTGTTGATTGGCTTACTTCCCAGCAATCCATGCGAATGTCCGAAAGGCGAATCATCAGTAAATTCTCCACCAGGAGTAAAATCCAATATGGTTCCCTTACTTTCTAGATATTGAACAGCAAATGTATCTACACCTGCAAGACTAACCTCATTACTTTCATTTACTCTTGAAGTTAAAAGTTGGTGCTGATGACTTGGTGGTTTTGAAAAAATATAATCATCAATTGGTCCAACCACATATTTCTTTGATCCAGTAAGATATGCTTGAATTTGTGTTTGGACATCTTTATAACCAGTTGTAGATACATCACTAATAGAAAAGAATTCAAGTGGATCTTTGATTGCACTAGTTGGAATAAACCACTTTCCACCAATATCGCCAACTTTAATACTAACTCTATCTTCAACCAATGGAGTTCCTGTTCCATCAACTCCTTCTCCATATCCGATTAATTTTCTATCACGATAATCGGGAACTCTAAATTTTCCTAATTGATAAGGAGAATCAGCTAAACTGAATGCCTTCCTTATTCTTACAGACGGATGAGTAGCAAGAGTTGACCATAAAATATTAAAAGCACTACCATTTATAGAACTTTGAGATCCACCAATAATAAGATTATCTGTATATGCAGATCCACCTGGATAGACTGGAATAATAGGTCCATTCCCAGCAATAAATTCTTTTGATACAACTAACGTCTGTCCATTAGATAGATATGCAATTATATTCATCTTATAAATGTTTGTATCACCTTTTTCTGGTTGTGGTCCAGAATAACCATTACTTCTTATCCAAGGTTTTGTGCCATCAGCATTCTGCAGGACTGAATTGGCATTATTTGTTTGAACTGTAGAACCATTTGGTGGTTCGGCATTTGGAGTCAAAAATGTTGTTGTTGCTGGAATATTGGAAAGATGCCAACAAACAAAATTTTCTAAAGAAAGGTTCTCTAAGTAAATTTCATATTCATCCACAACAACTCCATCAGGAAGTCCAGATGGAGATCCCCAAGAAACTGCTGGGCTTGTATTTAATGCTCCATCCAACACATAACTGTCATATCCAGTTGAAGAAGTTGAATATTGTCCAGTTGCTGGATCTTGTTCAAATGGTGGAACAGTTCCAAAGTGTTGAATAGGAAGAACAAGATCTCCCTCAAAATTTAGAACAAGGTCTGGCATATTTACTGACCAGACAACAGGTGTAGATATAGTAGCACCATCTACTATAAATCTATGAACTGTTGTATTACTGTCTTGTGCTAGGTTTTGATAAGTATCACTGTATTCTAGAAGATAATCAACATCAGCTGAAAATATACCACCGTCTGGAAAAGATCCCAAACTGCCAACAAACCTTAAGGTTGCGCCATTTGGAGTTGATCTGTATTTAACAACGGTAGAGTCATCAAATGTATGATCATACTTGTATATCTCAGCATACAAGTTTCCACTATCAACAAAAGTTCTGTATATAGTGCCATCTTCACCAGCACTTTGAAAAAAATGAGAATTATTATTTACTTTGTCTGCTGACTTAACATAGTTATTGCCAACGACTCTGTACAATAGAGGATAATCTCTAATAAAATATTCCGATCCATCACAATATAAGAATCCCCTATGAGCATAATGCTCTGGATTGCCACCAGTGTCAGTATTAGCACTGTCAGTATAACTATTCACCAATACGGGCATAATAGCTCCTATTGTTGAATAGAAACCACCTTTATCCGAATAAAAGTTCTCAAACGTAGGTCTATAACTTGCCATTTATATCTTAATTAAATATTCGGTGACAATGTATGGTTGAATGTATTTATCCGCCTTTGGTTCGTTGTTTTTTTGTATTGTTATCTTAGAAACCAGTCCAGCTGAAGCAGATGCGGTGCCAGCTCTAGTCTTCATAACATAAGTATGAGGTTCGTCTGCACTGAAATTCAACGTATGTTTATGAATAGCATCATCCCCCTTGAATCCAGTAAGCATTGTGTAATTACTTACAGCAGCATATCCAGTAGAATAGGATTCATCTAAACTACTGACTGGCATGTTTGGATCATCATAGTTAACCAACTGAGATGTATTTTGTGGGAGAGCTAGATCTCCACCATTTAATGCACCAGGACATTCACCAAGAATCTCAAGAGTACAAACGCAAGATTGTGTAAATGTTGGATCATACGTAATGTTGCCAAATGTTGTCCCTTCACAAATGTTGTTTTTGAGAGTGTTGCAATCATCATCAACATCCAAAACAATACACATGTTTTTTGAATTATTCAAACCAGGACAAGCAGTGGTACTAGGCCACAAGCAATATCCAGCTGTAGTAAATCCACTACAAGCATTCCAACACAAACCATATTGTTCATAATATGAAGTTGAGTTTTCGGTTTTTCCAGGAGCATCAACGGCAGCAGCTGTTGTCAGTTGCCAGTAACAAAGATCTTGTCTTGTATTTTTCCACCATTCACAGGTGGTAAGAGATAACTTAGTTTTTATAGAATTTAATTGACTATTAGAAAAATAATTTCCATTTTTGTCAACCTGTCTAGCACGAGATGTTGTTGTTCTGTGCATGTGAGGTTGGAAACCAGTTTCTGGAACTTCTCTTTCAAATGTATAAGTTCCACTATCAATACTAAAAGCTGGTTCTCCCTTCAATGGTTGAGACTGCGGTGGAATATAAAAAGATCCATTATAAGTTAATTCATATGGACTCTCAATGTTCTGAAGCACCTCTAAACCAACACCAGATTTTACAACATCGTCACCGTCTTGAGTTTGAACTACCAGATCATTGTAAAATCCAATGTTAGATGAAGTCGTTGCTCTTATGTGCTTACTTCTAAGATCTGGCAACTGAAACTGAGTCGCATTTAATGGTTGATCATCTTTTTTGAATTTGCAATTATCCCCAACTCCAAGAACTGCGGCAAGCAAAGGATAATCATCTGCTGTATAGATGCTTCCATCACATCTCAAATATCCAGCAGGAAATTGTGCTTTTTGTATCGACGAGGATGGATCATTTGAAGCAATCTGAACAGGAACTGATATAATAGTTCCTGTCAATCCACCATGCCTTGCTTTCTCTCTGTTGTAGTATACTGCCATTTTTAGAAAGCCCTCATAATATATATCATCGTTAGTGAAGGCGTATTAGGATTTATTGCTACACTAAGAGCGGTTTCAATAGATAGCGGGGAAGTTGTTCCAGTGGAAACATCATTAACAAGTAACGTTGTTGTAATTCCCAATCCACCTTTATTCATTGTCAATTCCATGGCATCGTGATCGTGAGATTTTAATCCAGTAGAAGCCCATTCCTCGTTAGGATGATTTAGAGTTGTTGCAAATGTATTTGTTACGTTTGGGTTGATTGGTTGTTTTTCCTGAGCTGGATCATAAACCATATCAGCAATGTTAGATGCTGGCATATCAGCACCCCTGTGTTCCGCTGGAATATCTACACTCTGATAATAATTTCTTTTTCCTTGATAATATCCTGCTGGTGGAAATGCTCCAGTATGAGCATCTGCTTGAACATTTGCAATTGCTGATCCGTTATCAGTATATGAAAATTCAATAGCAAATTGTTCTGGAATAACTCTAGATTGTACTTGCGGAATCAAATTTAAATTACTAGCTATATTTACTTTTTGATCCGTTGTGACTAAAGAAATACCACCATCATTTGGATCATACCAAGTAATTTCTGCTTTTCCTGGTTTAAATGTGTGTGCTGAAGAACTTGTTCCTTTTCTACCAACTGGTGTTACAGCAGTTGTTTTTGCAGCATCATTTCTCAACGGAATTCCTGGTTGAAATTCTAATACGTTAGTTCCAGAGGGAACAGCAGTGATAAATTGATCAAATTCATCAGCACTTTGAGGTTGGTGATTGTGGTTTGGCATATGATCAATGCCCAACTTTCTTGGGAGAACATAAAGTGTGTCAAAATAGACTGGATCAGACATTGCTATACCAGTAATTTTTCCAGCAAGTGTATTTGATGGTTCTAGGTCAAACTGAATATCAACATCAGATCTAATCAAGGTTAGGGCTTGCTTTCCTTCTTCCGTTCCATTAGTGCTGATATATTGTCCAATTTGCAAAAGATCCGTTGTTGATAATCTAGATCCCTCTAGATCAACGAGAGCAAGTTGGTTTAAATTTGGCAGAGAAAAAACATCAACATGTAAGTTGGGATTGTGGTCTGGACTAGTATCTGGTGGATTATATGGATACTGATTTACAATCCCATAATTTACTCCAATTTCTTGATCTGGTGTTTCTGGTATTGGACCATATGTGTTTCCTATAATTTTTGCAAGAATAGGATAGTCAGCAGCAAATAATAAACTATTCGCTTGATTGCATATTATCCACCCAGCTGGTACTCGATCAGCTTCATCACCTCGCCTAGATCCACCAGTCCATGGAATAATAGTTCCAATCGGAAAATTTGTACTTGCTTTTATTCTGTTATAGCTTGCCATTTATCAGACCTCCTTGAGCCACCATCCATTGACACTAGAAGAAACAATTGCTCCAGTAGTGTCAGTACCACCAAGATAGATTAGTGTGAATGCGGCATGTGCTGTTTGGACAACAAGTTCACCTGATGGATATGCAGAAGCAAGACCACCAAGGGTTGTTCCTGTGCTATCTCCCTGTACTTTAACTCCAGTTCCCTGTGCTCTAACAACCAACGAAGTGTTGTAAGTTAGATTTCCACCAACATCAATAATAGTAACAGTATCTCCAGAAATTGGAGCCTCTGGTAGATAAACAACGAAGTTATCTCCATCAGTTACATTTACAAAGTAATTAATATTTGGTTTCAGATATAGATTTTCAGCGTCAGTACCAGATGCTAGGTATCTTGTGTGTCTACCACCAGTTCTGGTATAGAACTTATCGTATCCGAAGGAGTCAATAGAACAATCATGATTTACTGTAAATTCAGATCCACCCTGAACGCCAAGGTTCTTGACAGTCAATATTGGTGATGTTGGTGGATTTGTGGAAGCAATACCAGTGATAGAGAATGTTCTCAACGCTGTTACATCACCGTCCTGATTTACAGCAAAGGTTGGATCACATGTGAGTGAATTGGTCTCCTCTGGACATCCCAATCCATAAATTGTAATTGTTCCTCTTCCTGTTACCTTAGCATCGAAGTATAGTTCTCCTTGGTGATCAGAGTGTCCGCCATCATTGAGGAAGTTTAGAATCTTGGTCTTTCTCGTGGAATCATACATGAGAATTTGACCACCAATCAGCTCAAGATCATTGTTAATAACAATATTACCAATTCTCTGAGATCTTTCACCAAACTGACCAGCATAAACTTGCTCATTCATTGTGGTCTCATGATACTTACCTCTTAGGCAAGTAGGAACATAGAACCACTCATCATCCAAAACTCCAGTAGTATCATAGAATCTGAAATACTGAGCATAATCCATGATTGTTTGAGAAATATATCCTTTCTCAAGAATTAGAGAAACAAAACCAACGCTTGCTCTCGTTCTCTGTTGAATATCATAGATTAGTGAAGTCTCTGGATGCTTAAGAAGTCTGATTACTGTTGTTGTAATTGCAGGATAATCAGTAAGAGCTCTTGCTGTTGTTCCTTCTTGTCCTGGAAGACATCTCAATATGTTATTAACTGCGTCAATAGAAGCAATCTTCATTATCTCCCACTGATTTCCATCAGTTCCCTTGGAATCAATATCTGCCGTGTCACCAACCATAATCAGGTCACCAACAGCAAAAGCACCATCTCCAGTTCCAATAGAGGCACAAGTTAGATAAACAGAATTAGGAATTAATCCTGTTGATGCACCAGAACTTAAAGTAGTTTTTGGTCCATCTGCTTGAATAGATTTTGGATCTTGCTGATACCCATATACTCTGATTGTTTTGAAGACATCGCCATCATATCTTGCAACTGTTTCAGCTACAGTTTCGGTGTCTGGTAAAATTCTTTCAATTTCAAATCTTCTATATTGATTACCAATTTCAAGTGTTCCAGAGCAAGTGTCAAAATGTAATGTTGATTGCTGATGTCCGTTATCAATTGCAAATACCTCATTCTTGCCAAACTCGAACTGTAGATTTTCTTCTGTGGCAAAATTCACAGCTGCTACAGACAACTTGACACTGTTCTGATCGCCTCCCGTATTCTCAATCTCAACAACTTGAGACCAAGGATAGAAGAATTCAGAAGAAGCAGTACCAGTTCTTAACTTAACAGTGTCACCAAGAGCAACATTAGCAATATCTTCATCGCTAATATTTGTAATGTTATAGGTTAAATTAATCTCAGATTCTGGTACTAAATCACCAGTTACCAGAGAAGATGTCAGGAAGCAACCACCATTTTGAAGAATGGAAGAATTGATAGTAACAGATCCACCAATATATGTGTCACCAGTCTTAGAATCAACAACAAATACATCTCCATCAGTATTATCACAGTCAGTACCATCAGCAATTCTAAATTTCTGAACTTCTTGTGATAGAGGAGTTACAACTTTTACATATTCTGGTGTTCCAGTAGCATCATCTCTGCTGAGAAGAATATAATCATTAACTGTGAGATCGCCACCAAACTCAGCAAGATAGAAGTTATCTTGTGCGCCAGCGCCATCAACTGGTTGTTCGATCCAGGTAGCATCAAACTGTACGTTAACCTTGTAGATTGCAGTTGTATCTGCATGATTTGAAAGAACACCACCAAATGCACCAAATGGACGACGCTTAACTTTTAGGTAGTATGGAGCAACAGATCTTACAACTTCAACAATCTGAACAATCTCTGGGTGATTTGTAGATCCAACAATTGCACTATTAACAATGATGTAATCACCAGTGGTTAGATATGGATCTCCGTTTGATTTGTTTGGAGAATATTTAATTGGTAGGTAATACTCGTCTCCACTCAGAGCTGGAATTGCGACTGGTTCAGCAGCACCATCAAATGTTTCTGCTTCTTGGTGAGATGCTCCACCCCATGTTCCAGAACCAGCGGTATCAACAGCATTATATCCATCTGCTAGTGAATCTAGAACAAGTACATTCAGGATATCAACGTTTTTGATGAACGTTCCATCTGGATTAACTCCATCATCATGTGTTGAGATGACAGATCCCATCTGTGCTCTGTTTCCAGAGAAGGAGAAGGAAGAAAGACCACCACAAAGAAGGATATTTGAATTAAACTTGGCAGAAGCAATAACCTCTAACTGGTTATTGATAGTTGTCTTACCACCCTGTCCAGCAATATTAATCTCAGATGCATTTAGAGCAAAGTTGATTGTCGAAGGACCACCAGAGTTGGAGAAGAAATCAATCACAGATGCCTGTGATCTCATTCTAGCAGTTCCACCTTGACGACGGAAACCTAACCAAGCATCACCATCAATTCTAAGAATCTGGGATCCAATTCTTGTATAGGACTGATCTTGGTTGCTGTTACCAAATGCACCACCAATAATTACCCTACTGATTCCAGTACCAGTTACTGGAATAGATCCATTAGCAGCAACAGTTGCGCTGTCTGGTGTATTGCCAATAAAGAAGTTGCTATGGTCAGCATTGCTACCGAAGTAGAAGAACTGATCTCCTGCTACATCATTACCAAAGTAGAATGAATTTGTTGTAGCATCATTGCCAATCTCGATCGTGGTAGCGGTATTAACGAAGTTAAGTACGCTAGCAGAGTTAGCAATATTAAGAGTACCAGTAAAGTTGGTATCGGTGATGAAGTTGAATGTACCAGTTGTGGTATCAGTTCTTACCTCAGTTAGAGTACCATTACCATGGATCTCGATGTCACGCTCAAAGCGTACATCTTCGGTGAATCTAGCGTTGCCCTTAACAACTAGTGCTCTATCTAGTTCTGCATCAGTAACATTGATTCCAACCTTGCCAGCATTATTTCCTCTGCCAGGTTCGGTAATTGCAATCTCTTCTGTAGAAACACGAAGGGTTGCATACTCATCAATGTTTGCACTGTCTCCACCAACAACAAATGCATCCGATACTGCATTCTTTTCACGATCTGCATACTCATCATGAGCAAGCCAATCAGTTGTCTTACGACCACTGATGTATGCATTACCAACAACGTCCAAGTTAGCACGAGGATCAGTATTTGCAACTTCAACAAATGCATCCTTATATGCATTATGTGTTGCTCTATTGATGGTGTTAATGCCGAGCTTGTAATCACCAATGGTTTCAGTCTCGGTTCTAAGTGCTTCAGCACCCAGAACACCAAACTCTTTCCAGTTTGATACGGAGAAGGAAACAATAGCATTTGGAGATGGGTTAGTAGGATTATTGATAATTCCACTACTCCAGGTTTCATCAAATGCACCAAGTGGAGTTCCAGTTCTTGGAGTAACTTGGAAATATACAACGTTATCGAGTGGGTTGAATGGATAATCTACAGTAGAAAGAACTGGCCATGTTCCATTCAGAACGCCGCTATAATTGATGTTCTGTAGTCTAATTTCAGAACCAGACTTGATGTTAAGGGATCCAACAGGAACTGGATTACTGTTGCTATCAATAAACGTGAATGATGCAACATTAACACTCTGATCAACAATAACTTCCAGGGAAGAAATTACGTTGTTAGGAATTGTTGTGTAAATGTTAGCAAAGATCCAACCAAGAGAGCCATTCTTATTAACTGCACCGCCCTTGAGTGCCATATCTCCAGTGGAAGGAAGAACAGTGCCACCATATGTGATGAACTGACTTGCATTAATTCTAGATCCACCCTGAGAAATCAGAGTATCTTGATTTGGAGAAATGTTTGACGCAATTCCACCAGGAGCATGAGTTTGAATCTTATAATTCTGACCTTCTCCTCTTGGATTGAATCCAAAGATTGCGGCATCAACTCTGTTCTTACCAAGTCTGATATCACCAGATGTATTTGGGAAGAAGTTATTTCTATCTAAAGTGGTATCTTGAGGATATCCAGTAATAGGATCTGTTGAACTTACTAGTGAATATACAACAAGAGGTGCTCCAAGATTACTTAACTGATTGTCTGGGACATTAATCAGAATTGGAGAGTTGATATTATTAACAAGTTCGCCATCTGGACCACCAACGATTGTAATGTTCTGGTTGAACGTTACAGGTGTGTCGAATGTAGTAACGAGTTGTCCGATAACGTCATCAGCATCTCCATCATCGGCAAGAACTGCTCTATCGATGAAGTCTTCTTCACCAGTGATAGCGTTGATTCTTCTGTTACCAATGTAGAGGTCACCCTGAGAGTTGATACCAGTGTAGAATACGATACCAGCATCTTGCTTCTTAGCTTGTGCGTAGAAGTCTTGTTCTGGTTCTAGAACGATCTCCTGACGGGCAGGAAGACCTGTTGAGTAGTTACCAGGACCGAAACCTAGGTATTCAAACGTGTGGTTACCAGCACGGGCAATAGATGGTCTGCGGAGTTCAACGTAGTAACGCTGATCGGCAAGAACTGTGCTATCACCAGCAATAGGAATGCGGCGATCTTCTGATCCAGAAGTTGCATTACCTAATTGTGCCTGAATCTCATTATCACTAGTATAGGTGTTCTCGACAAACGCAGGTTGCTTGAGAAGATCGATAACAAGTTCCTTGGTTACAGAGTTCTTGGTATCGTTGACAGTGACTTTACCGTGGATATAGTTATCAGCAGCAGAGAATGCCTGAGGTGGATCAATCAACTGTGAATAGTAGTTCTTCTCTTCGTTGGTTGTACCAGACTTCTGGAACCAGAGAGGATCGTTTCTATAGTTTAGAGGATAGATCTTACCAACTGGTTGAGAGAACTTGAACTTACGGAAGTTTCCACCAGCACCAGCACCAGTTGGATATGGAGAGATATTACCACGGAGAGCTGTTAGATAGTAGATACCATCTTGCTGACCTGGAATACGCTTCTGTAGTTCTTCGCTATCGAAGATATAGAAAGTATCTTCAATGACACCAGCATCTTCTACACTATAAACATAGTATTCAATACCAGCGTCGTCTTGAATACGATCACCAGGAGTGATAGTATAAACGTTAGCGCCGTTTTGCTTGTAAAAATACTCTGGGAAATTTTTTCTGATATGGGTCTTCAGAGGTAGCGATTTGCCCATATCCTGGTCATCCAGCATATCAGCAAAGACAGCACCCTGAGTGAATCTTGTGCCTTGGAACTCGCTATACTCTAGCGAAGCAGTTCCCTTGGCACCACTGATACCCTTGATGATTAGGTAGTGATCACCACCAACATTAAAGTATCCGTGAATGTAAGCAGTACCTGAAGAGTTACCAGCAAATGAGACGGAGTTACCAACAATACTTTGTGTCTTATTTGCAATGAAACCACCACCCTGAGGAGCAGAGATCTTGACGGTTGTTAGGATCTCATTTCTTAGTCCAGGGAAGTTCTTAGTATCGATACTATGATCAAATACAGTCAGTTCTAGATATTTAATAGATGCATCTAAATCATCCTCAACATAACGACCAGATTGAATTGTAGCAGCGACTCCAGAGGTGAATCTTGCAATTGCACGGTAATCTGTGTCTTGATCTTCTCCAGTTAGAGGTCTTCTAAATGGATCATATGCATTAAGATCATTTAGGGTGTCATCTGCAGCAAATTGTTCTTTGGTAAATCCAATGAATTCTCCTGGTTGTTGTGGGTTCTCAAATCGAGCACCATAAACGTTACCAGCAACAGGCTTGAGTAGTAGTTTCTGAGGAACTAACTTACGAGTATCGTCAGTTCTTGTCTTAATAACAAATCCATTGATAGGATCTCTTGCGTTCTCAATGTACTTAGGAATGACATAACGGAGTTTATAGGTTCTCTCATTAGCATCTCTGGTGTCATCAACACGCTCATACCACGTATCAGTTGTAGTAGGCTTACTCTGATAATCAGACTCATTGATTCTGTAGAAGATTTCATTAAAGAATACTGCGTTTCCTTCAGTTTCTCTATCCAGACACTGTAAGTACCACTTACCGTTGTCGGTATCAGAACCATTAAATCCTGGATCAAAGCGCATTGGGCTGCGCTTCTTGTTAGCAAATACTCTGAATGGACCGTTAGCGTTGTTGAAAGTGATTGGATTTACATCGTTTAAGGCATCAGCAAGAGTCTTATGAATTGTGAAGACCTTGCTGGTCTGATAACGAACATAAAATTCAACACTTGGGTTAATCTTACCAGCATTGACACCACTTGTGATTGCAACGGTTGGATCTGAAGCATAATTTGTAGCAAGATCTGGAAGATCACTTCCTTCAATTGCTCTAAAGAATACTTTCTGAGGAGTTGTTGCGGTAGAAGGTATATCAAAAATGTGAGCAATATCTGTTTCAATGCCACCAACAACAGTATTGACTAGTCCACAAGAATAGGTGTGAAGATCATACTTGTCATCAAGTACAAACTGATAGAGATCGATCTCAATATCTGGATCAATAGATTCTGTTTCAGATGCGTAGATGTAGATACCAGCAGCTGCGTTCTCTTTAGAAGTCGCAAGCATCAATCTAGTAACTGCGGTCTCATCAAAGAGAGTTGATCCGCTGTAATCTACTGGTTGTGTTGCTCTACCAGGAGCAATCACATAGTAAGTGGTATTAGTATCAAATCCATTAGGCAGTCTAATAACACGCTTATCTACATCAACATATTGTCCAGTTGCTGGGTTAAAACGAGGACGTGGAACAAGTCTAACAGGAGTTCCAGTCTCAAAGTCATGAGCATCTGTTGAACCGTAACCAGTTGTATCAATTGTGAATACAGTTGCTCTAGATGCAAGTAGAGCAGTGTTGAACGTTGGTTCTACACGATCTACAGTAGGAACCGTGACACCATTAACAACTTTGGTTAGACCAGTGTTAATAATAGTGGTGATGTTCTCTGTGAGCTGAAGAATAGCAGCAGCAGTTGAAGCACACTCACGCTGGGAAGGTGAAGTTGTAGTGTCCTGAATAACATCTGGATCGGATGCTTCTGGTCCAACAACAACCGTCTTAGGTGTTGTGTTCGCCCATGCACCCTGTTCGTAGGTGAAGTAAAGGGAAACGGTTGAACTTGGTGGTTGCTGACAATTTTGATTTACACCACTATCAAGGCGAGAACCATAAGTTCCCAACTCAATGCTATCAGATCCGATCAAGCTCTTAACATATGTTCCTTCTGGAATGTTTGTGGTAACTGGTGTAGCTCCAGCATTTAGTAATCCATTGGTGTAAGAACCAGATGGATACTCCTCAACCTTCATACCGATGATAATACCGCTGTTGTCTCCAACATTAATGATTGCAGAAGCAGGAACATCTCTGGTTCCAGTTCCAGCAGCATCAGGAATAGTTACAAGAGCAGAAGAATTGGTTGTGGCACAGTTATATGCAAGGAAGTCAAAGTTACGCATTGCTGCGATTGCCATTTGACCGACGTAGTTCCAAGCATCAATTGTTTCCGCTTTCTCGCCATCGATGTAATCTAGTTGAGTACCAACATAGTATGCTTCACCTGCCTGTACGCTGTTGATGTTACCACCGTACTTGAGGTCATTAACAATAGCATCAACGATGTAAGCAACGTCTCTGAAGCACTTAGAAGACTCTGCATTAACGATGAAGTCTCCACGGTTAAGAACTGGTAGTCCAGCAAGAGAACCGCTAGAAATGGCATCTGTGATGATGTCGAAGAGGTTTTCAATTGAAGAACGAACGTTAGCACAATCCCACTCACCATTGCTTAGAGGTGGTAGTGTATCAAGGCTACCAGCATAGAGAGCATCACAAACGATACCGATGAGAGTATCAATTGTTGCTAGAACGTCAGAGCAATTACCTAATGTATAGGTTGATGGTTGGGAAGGAGCAGTTCTTGTAACTCCATTGAGGTTACCAACACCACCATCATTACCTACTGCCTGTAGAATGATACCAAACAGAGTATCTACAGCACCAGCAGCAGAACCACACTGAGGTAGTGGAGCAAAGTCATCATCCCAATCATTGACGATTGTTAGGTCTTTGACTTGAGTTAGAGTATTGCCAGCAGATACGCTTACAGTCTCATTTCTGAGGCACTGGATAGCAATGTTCTTTGCCTCAAGGAATACCTTAGCAGCTTCATCACGCTCAGCATCTAGGAAAGTATCAATAGGCTGACCATTGAAGATGTTAGTTACATAGATTTCTGCAGCATCATAGGTCTTAGAGTTGCCACCAAACTTGACATCCCACATTACCTCTTCTAGAACGTCATAAACGTCATCTAGGCAATCCTGCTTGGTGTTACCAGCAGATGGTTGGTATGATGGGTAAGCAGCAAGCATACGCTCATATGCCTCAGCAGCAATGAACTCCTTGTTATCAAGAACAAGGTTGTATGCATCAGCATGAATGTCAGCAACGAATGCTGGATCACCAGTTTGATCTAGGGTTAGACCAAGATCACGGTAGTAGTATTGGTTATTGACTGCACGATTCATTAGATCTGCAGCTCTCTTGAATGCTGTGATTGAAGGTGCGATCTCGTTATCAACACCGTTAGCAATCAATGAGTTACCATTGAAGTATTCCTTAGTTGCTGCGATGGTGTATTCGTTACCACCAAACCAGAGGTCTTGTGCTACAGCATCAACAACATATCCTAGGTCTCTACGGCACTTGAGTTCTCCAGTCTGGAATGATCCAGCATTCTCAGTTGGTAGAGTGTTGAGGTTGCCTGCAGTCAGAGCATCGGTAACGTATGTTGTTAGCGTTGAGATAGCAGAGCGAACGTTAGCACAGGAATTAGGATCTTGGTTGTCTCCAGTTAGAGGATCAGCAGTAACAGTTAAATCTCTGTAGTATAGTTCGTTTGTAACTGCCAGCTGCATGTATGCAGAAGCTTCGTTGAAAGCAGTGATGCTCTCAGCTTCTTCACCCGCTAAACCATTGCTAATAGGTGTGTTACCATCAAAGTATTGCTGAATGAAGGTTCTGGTGTGCTTGTTACCACCAGTGAAGAGATCAACAGCAATTGCATCAATGAAGTATCCAATGTCACGACCACACTTCTCCATACCTGCAGGAGCAGAACCCTTGTTGATTTCAACAGGTAGAGATGATAGGTTACCAGCAGCAACGATGGTTGTGACAATGCTTGTCAGAGTGTCAAGTGCTGACTGAACGTTAGCACAGGATGCTTGATCTTGGTTATCACCAGTTGCAGGATCTGCTGTTAGAGTTAGATCCTTCTCATATAGAGAATTGGTGATAGCAAGTTTCATCATGTCTCTTGCTTTGTTGAAAGCAGTGATGCTTTCTGCAGTCTCACCAACTAGACCATTGCTGATTGCAGCACCATTGACATCAAAGTATTCAGCAGCAAATCTGTATGAATACTCATTGCCACGAATAAAGAGGTCAAGGGATACAGCATCAATGAAGAATCCAAGGTCTCTACGGCACTTGAGCTCACCTGCCTCAATAGAGTAAGGAGTTTCTGCAGCCATACCAGCAAGAGAACCAGCAGCAATTACATCAGTTACGATGAGCGTAAGAGAATCAATTGCAGACTGAACGTTAGCGCAGGAGTTAGGATCAATGTTAGAACCAGTAGCAGGATCTGCAGTCAGTGAAAGATCCTTAACTGCTAGTTGGTTAGCAACTGCCTGACCCATGAGGTCTCTTGCCTCTTGGAATGCACGGATGCTCTCTGCCTCTTCACCAACTAGACCATTACCAATAGGTGCTCCACTAGCAAAGTACATGGAGACAAACTTACGGGCATACTTGTTACCACCCATGAAGATGTCAAGGGAGATAGCATCAACAAAGTATCCTAGGTCACGCTTACACTTGGTCTCAGTACCAACAACACCAGGATATACAGCAACCATGTTGTTCCATGCTGTATTGATGATGTCAGTTCTGTTCTGTTGAATCAAACGATATGAATCAAAGAATCTTGATTGTGTTGTTGTCTGAGCACTACCAGGAATGTAGAAATCTGGATGGTTGATTGCAATCTGTGCTAATGCACGGTCTTGAATCTCATCTTTGTTTTGCTGAATCAGACGATATGAATCATAGAATCTTGAATCAGCAGTGGTCTGAGCATCTCCTGGGAAGTAGAAATCAGGATGCTCAAATGCAATCTTAGCAAGGGCTCTATCAGCAATCTCTTTGTTGTTGCGACGGATCATTCTGAATCCATCGTAGAAACGAGACTTAGCAGTAGTCTGTGCAGTTCCTGGGAAGTAGAAATCGTCATGATAGACAGCAACTTCTGCTAGTGCTGCGTCAAGAATAAAGTCACGGTTGGCAATAATTCTGTTGCGAGCATCCTTATAACGACCAGCAGGATCTTGTCTGTTTGCCTTATCTACAGTTACACCTTCACTGTCTAGTCCTAGAGCAGCAGATCCAGTGCTTCCAGAGATAACTCCATAAGGAGATAGTAGGTTATCAGTCTCTGGATCGTAGATAGATGCTTTAACTGTTAGTAGGTTAGCAATTGCTTTCTTGCAGAGATCTCTTGCTCTGTTAAATGCAAATACAGATGGAACTTCTTCTCCAACAAGACCGTTTGAAATTGCATCTCCATTGCCATCAAAATACTCTCTAGTTGCAGCAATGATGTTAGCATTACCACCATCTCTGAGGTCTTCTGCGATAGCATCAACGATGAAACCAATGTCACGCTTGCACTTACCATCGGCAACACCTTGAATGTTACCAATACCAAATGCCTCAACCATCTCGTCAAAAGCTGTATCAACAATCTCTTGACGGTTAGCAATGATTAGATTCTTGGCATCAAGGTAACGACCAGCAGCAGGGTTAAGTGATGGATTGACATATGAAATGTTCTGGAGTCTTGGATACTTCTCTAGAATATAACCGAAGACTTCCTCCTGAATCATGCGACGGTTGCTTTCGATTAGATTAGCAGCGTCAACATTTACATTATTAATAGTATAGTTACTTGGATTGAGAATAGAACCCTTAGCAATATACTTAACAAAACCAGTTGGACTTAATGTTGTTTGGAAAGTATCAATGTTATTCTTTTTGTCCAGTTTTACATAAAGTTTATCACCAGACTTGCCACCAATTCTATATCCACCAATAGTAGCAGCAGGACGATCTAGTGGATTGTCTAGATCTGTTCCACCAAGATATAGTTTGGTGCGATTTGCTCCATCCTGGATGGTTCCCTGAACGTCAATAGTATAGTATAGAACTCTCTTTCTATTTGTCTCACTCTCAACAACTTGCTGAGGAGGAATGATATCGGTAATATAACCTGCCTTATCTTGGTTGAAGGAGAATCCTTTGAAACCAATAGCGTGTAGTGAGGTATTACCGAAGTTTGAGTTAGAGTTGGTGATCGACATGTCACCACCCGACTCCATCAGGAAGTGATCAGCGAAACCAACCGCGAAGATAGAAACGTTCTGGATGAATGCGTCATCGGAAGCACGAACGTGGAAGTTTCTCCAGTCATCCTTCCAGTAGGAATCGCCCTTAGCGTGGTAAGGAACACTAGCAAATGCATCAACTAGTGATGCTTGGTTCCAAGTGTTTGCGTATTCGTCGTAGCGAATGAATGCTCTATCGTCTCTCTGAAGCGAAACACCCGTGTATTGAGCGATAACCATGGATTTGAATCCAGTGGCTTTCAAACCATTTGCCCAGATACCACAAATACCCCAGACAGAACGAATTGAAACGTTGAAAACGTATGGTGACGCAGACTCAACAGAATCAACTTCCGCAAGAACTTGTGCGTTCTGACCTAATGCAGGAGTGGTATCTACACTAACGGTAATTCCAGACGATAGACCTTGACCGATTCCAGATACAACAAAAGGAACACGATAGGTAAATTTACGAGGATCATCAGAGATGTCATAAATTCCCCAGAATCCTTCGATCTCATCATCAATTTCAGTTCCAGAAATAGCAACAAACTGACCAGCAAAGTAACCGTGATCAACCTTAGTTGTTACTTCAATCTCAGTGGTTGATGATGGAATTGCAGGATTTGTTGTCGCATCCGTGAATTTAAGTGACTCAATAACACGAGAGTCAGATAGAGGACCAACGATTCTATTTTCCTGAACGTTGTAATCAAACTCAGGAATACCTTCTGGTGATACATCATCAATGGTTGGTTGATATGCAGAGAATGCCTTAGCAATCTTTCTGTAGAAGAGTTGCAGCTCTTCCTTATCAGCATATTCAAATACAGTTAGTTTGTGGTGAGAGAAGTTAGGAGCAGTTTTTCTAGTGAAATCATTAGGATCATAGTATACTTCACCAGTGCCTGCTGCAGGGTTGTAGAGAGGGGATTCAGCAGTGGTCTGTCCATCCTTTAGAGTGAATTGCCAGAAGTAGCAACCACCAGTTACGTTAAAGATTGCAGAACGTGGAACAGTTACAGATGCAGGATCAGGAACGTATAGAGGACGAACAGTAGTTCTTCTGAGGTCATAACCTACAAGAGAAGAACCTCTAGGGATAATAGCACCACCTTCAGTGTTGTTGAACCTGTAAAGGATGTTATCTGGATTTGAGATATCAAGGATAGGATCATCGCCCCAAGCATTCAGAGCTTGGTTGAAATCAAATACATCAATACCACTGGTATCTACAAGACCAGGACGGTTATCAATATAGTGAATACCAGGCATCAGCATGATGCTGAACTGGTCAAATCTATCGTTAGATGGACCAGGGGTATATGAATATCTTGCGATTTCTAAGAACGCACGTTGGATGCTCTTAAATGGGGTAACTGGTGAATTACCTCTGTTTGATAACGAATCTGTGGCGTTAAAGTCATCAGGAGAAACATAAAGATACTTACCAGTTTTGGAGCTGATAAGGTTATCCAGACGTGTTAATGGCATGATTATACTGACCCTGCGGTGTAAGCTTTTATCCTAGGATTTATTTATACACTAGGGCGGTAGCGATCTCCAAGTATAAGAATTTTAGTGATCTCTTTGACACACAGATAAATGTATCCGAATTGTTCGGACCAAGTACAATCACCTCGGATATTCATATTAACCTCTAAAAACTCCACAACCTGGATTCGAACCAGGGACCAATCGATTAACAGTCGATGGCTCTACCGCTGAGCTATTGTGGAATAAGGTGGAGAATAGCGGACTCGAACCGCTGACATCCTGCTTGCAAAGCAGGCGCTCTACCAGACTGAGCTAATTCCCCAGATGGGACAAGCGTAATATACCTCAAGGATATAACAGAGGCTTGCCCTCTATCTTCCTCTGTCTGGGAATCAAACCCAGTTTCCAACTCCCTTGTCGGGGTGTCCTTATCAATAGACTACCAGAGGAAATGGGAAGTGTTAGAGGACTTCCCTACGACCATTAGATTCGGACATTTCCAACCCTAACGGAAGGTTGGCGTCTTTCTAGGCTATGTGCCTAGCGACTACCAAAGCCACATGTCAGATTCGAACTGACGACCTACCGCTTACAAGGCGGTTGCTCTACCACTGAGCTAAAATGGCATGAAGGGTAGCGGCATTCTGGTTTATCTTTCCAGCGCGAACCACCCACGAGGATGATGGGACTTGAACCCACGACCACTAGCGTGACAGGCTAGTGCTCTAACCACTGAGCTACATCCCCATTCTGACGAACTTGAACGCTCCCCAGTCGGACCCCCATACTTTAGCATGGGTTTCGGCATGAAGACCACGATCAACCACTTGGTAATCTGTCTCTGTGAGCAGAACCTCGTTTTGAACGTAGGTCTTCGTGCCTTGCCAATCAACCCAGCACTCGCAGGTGGAGGTGCCACCCTTGAATGCTGCTGGACCGACTTGCCTCATAATAATATCACACCCCTTGCGGTATGTCAAGATCTCATCAGTGATAAGTTCTAGATTTTTGCATTCCGCAAACCTTAGAGAGTCTTCAATCTCATAGTTTTTGAGACGGTAAATGTTTCCATCTACTTCATTACCCTCATCTACCACTTCAATTACGAACTGGCGATATGGTCTATTTAGAAGATAGTTGTATGCTTGTTCGCCATAAAAGCGACAATCGGAAATTTTCCGATGTTGAACCCGAATATGTGCATAACGAGTAGGGTGTCCTTGTGCCTGACGTTTGTTAGCAAAGGTGCCCTCTAATAGATCAAGAAACTGGTTCATCAGGTAAAACTTCTGGATTAACTAAATCTAATTCAAACAATACAGGGTGGCATTCTTCAGCAATCAAATAATCAGAATACCTGAAGATATCTTCAAGAGTGTATTCTAGATTGAGTGCTGCTTCTGACAAGATCCACTTATCGTGTTTCTCGTTCTCTTCTAAAACATCAAATGCAAATGGTATGTTCTCAATAAAATACATCAGAACTGGTTCATTGTCAACGAAGACATGTTTCCTAGTTATGGTGTATCTAAAAACTGCCATCACATTTGTTAGTATATCCTGTTACTATTTAACAGGAATAGGAGCAGGGAGACTTGAACTCCCACGGGCGTAATGCCCAACAGATTTTAAGTCTGGTGTGTCTACCGATTCCACCATGCTCCCTTTGGTAGTCTCAACGGGACTTGAACCCGTGTCTACACTGTGAAAGAGTGTTGTCCTAACCACTAGACGATGAGACCGAGGTGGGAAATGCTAGATTCGAACTAGCGACCTCCGCGTTATCAGCACGTTGCTCTACCACTGAGCTAATCTCCCAAGGTGGGTTATGTTGGATTTGAACCAACGACTAATCGGTTAAAAGCCGAATACTCTACCGCTGAGTTAATAACCCAGACACTCTCTGTAGGACTTGAACCTACGACCCTCTGATCCGTAGTCAGATGCTCTAATCCACTGAGCTAAGAGAGTAACTGGTTCCGAGACTAGGAATCGAACCTAGGAATGGCGGGACCAAAACCCGCTGCCTTACCGCTTGGCTATCTCGGAATGAGGCGGAAGTGGTTGGATTCGAACCAACGGATACATTATAGCATGTATCAAGGGATTAGCAATCCCCAGCATTAAACCGCTCTGCCACACTTCCTTAGGTGCTCCTTGCGTGGATTGAACACGCCTCAGGCGAATTATGAGTTCGCTGCATTCACCAGATTGCTAAAGGAGCGAATAGGGATGCTGGGACTTGAACCCAGACTAACCCGTTATAAGCAGGTCGCTCTAACCATTAAGCTACACCCCCATAGGGGTTCATATTCGCACTAATAGTTTTGCTTTCAGTGCCTGCTTACGTGCTTTTGCTTGGCGTAATGCCTGAGGTTTCAGACTACGCTTCTGCTCTTTTTTACTGTGATGTTGCCAGTTGGGAAGCGTAGTCATCGTCTTGCCTTGATTACCTAGTAATTATACCATGAACTATGTAGGACGGGAAGGGGGTACGGACAGTTTTGTAATTGTCTGTCCCTTGATGAATGCCTTGAGTTCAGGGGTCTCATCCCATTCCCAGATCTCCTCGTGACCCTTGCTGTCGATCTTCTTAAAACTTTTCTTTGTCATTGGAAAGCTCCTCTAGTTTGTCCATTATACCATCAAATGACCCGATATGCTCAATTTCTGCAATCATTGAAGCAATTTGTTTGCATACCATCGGTCTCTCTGCTCTAGCAGCAAAAGCAAGTGCATTACGCAAACATTGCTCTGCCTCTTTGAGGCTCTGTTCTACTTGATTTCCTAAAGCCATTACCCTTCTGAAACTCGGACAGACTTATTCTACTGAGTTTCTGAGGTTTTGTCAATCCCTCTGTCGCCAGTCGTCTGACTTATCTTGAGAAAACCAATCTACGATATCATCAGCACCATCAAATCTTGTCTTGTGGTTTGATGGATCTGGATCTCCTAGGTCTAAGGCATTCATAAAATCGTCTAGGCTGCCCTCTTGCATCTCTGGGTTGCTGGCACGTCTTCTCGCCTGTCTAAGCATCGTAGCGGCGCTTCTATTGTGCTTAGAGAGTTTCTCTGCCCAAATCATGTCTTCTAACTTCAATTCCTCCCCTTTGACGATGCGATCACAGATAAACTCCATGCGTAAGCGATAATTAGTAGAGAGCATAAAAACCTTTTCACACCTAGTTTATTTAGATACAAAAAAAGGGACCCTTATAGGTCCCGTAAGATTATCTAATAATAGATCAGAAGGAATAACGAACTTTCAGTTCGCCACCGATATCGGTAACCTTGGAAAGATTACCATACTCACCAGTAACCTTGGCAGCAACACCAACGTTCTTGGCAACCTTAGCCTTTACGCCAACTTCGGCAACAGCAACTTCTTCGTTTTTAGTTTTACCAGTGTTCCACTCGTAACCAGGGCCAATCTCACCATAGACGGTGACACCCTTAGCAACTTTTTCTTCATAACCAATACGAAGTTCGGTTTGAGCACCTTTGTAAGTGCTGTCACCGTTGGCAAAAGCAACACCAGAAGTAGTTTTGCTTTCAACGTAAGGACCAGCAAGGGCAGGAGCTGCCATCAGGGGAAGAGCAGCAAGAGCGAATGCGATTTTCATAAAAATTTTATGCGGGGTTTATTTGTCTCAAAAAAAGAGACCTCTACATTTTAGCAGAGGTCTCGGATTTTGTCGTTAAGGTTTAGTTAATGATCAGAAAGCGTACTTCACGCCAGCCTTGATGTTGCTGGTGAGTTCATCACCAGTCAGGAACCAATACTCACCATAGATGGAGAGATTATCGGTAGCAGCGACAGAAAGACCTGCCTTACCAGAAACGTCAACACCAGCATCGCCACCCTCAGGCAGACCGATAGCAGGACCAGCTTGGATGTAACCAGTCACGGTGTCGCTCAGGGCACCTTCATAACCAACGTGGGTCTCAACGAGAGTACCAACGTAATCAGAACCAACAACGCCAGCGTTGCCTTCAACGTTGACATAAGGACCAGCGAACGCAGCGCCAGCGAAAAGGGGAGCAGCAGCAAGAGCTGCGATAGTGGACTTAAGCATGTTTATACCTCTAATTTACTTGCGGAATGATTACCCGCAGATGTTGGGTCGGTTCGACTTCGACCGCTTGAATTGTAGGAAGTGATCAGCGCGAGTAGTTGAGGCGCTTCCCTCATTTCCATACAAGTAATATAGCAGAGTTCCTTGCCGAAAACAAGACCCCATGTGCCAGTTTTGTATTCGGATTTCCGATCAATCAGTTAAGATATATTAATGCACCTTTAATAGTAACGTTTCCTGTGCCAGTGATATTTACTTCTGCTGCAGCAGTAATATCAACATTTGCTCCAGCAGTGACGTTAAATCCTTCGCTGGCATTTACCGAAACGGCAATACCATCAATATTGACATTTGTTGCTGGGCTAGACATTTGACTATCACCAGCAGCAGTTTGAACTCTATATGAGGATTCTCTTCCACCATCAACCAAAGAGTCGCCCCCAAATGATTTTCCTGCTACATCTGTGTGATAAACACCACCAACTTCAACGCTAAAATCACCCAATACCTTGTGATTTATGCTTCCAGGACTGATAAAATTAGTTGATGCTCTAGGATCATATTGAGTTGTTGTTTGCTCTGCTACTTCAGTGGTCTGTTGTCCACTAACTACTTTCTTTTCATTCGTTGATGTTTGTGTTATTGTTCCGCCAACAATATCAATAGGTCCCTTTCCACTTTGTCCTGCTTGAATTTTTACTCCACCATGTCCGATAAGACTCAATTCTTCATCAGCAATTAGAGTAATTTTTTGTGCTCGAATAGTGTATTCGGATCCTCTTGCTTCATGAATAACGTTTCCATATGCAAGAACGTTCCATGCTTCTTTATTTTCCCCACCAGCATTATATTGAATAATTGATGGTTCTTGGTGTAATTGCTGCTGTCCGTTTGTTTTGATCAGCAACTTACCGCTTGCTGCACCCCTATTTGGATCACGCTGACCAGTAATAATCCTAACTGTTCCGAGAGAATCTAAAGCAAGTGCGCTATCAGATGGACCATCTATTCTTAATGTTTTTTGTCCATTTTCTCCTGGCAGAGTCCTAGTGTAGATGTGTGCTCCATCTATTTTGAAAACGGAATTAAAATCAATACAATCCTTTAAAGATTGAGATTCATCAGGAGTTTTTGGTGAAGCAATCTTCTCTGGTTTCTTTTCTGGAGCCTTAACATTATATGCTGCTGTACTATTTAAATAATCCGCAGTTGTATTAAAAGAACTACTCTTTGCCATTTAAACCCCCTTACGGACAATCAATATACTTACCAGTGCCAATCTTAGTAGCACCAAGATCAACCAATCCACTTTCTGGCAGACATGCCAAAGAAGGTATTAATTTTGCACCATAACCGTTACCACCAATAATAATCACTTCTGGAATCTCATCGAACGTTGCCTGTCTATTTAATACTCTTGCACCTATGACATAACCCTTCTCGTTGATTATGGCTTCGGCAATATTTGGATCACTATTAACATAAATCTTTGGCGCACTGGTATAACCAGCACCTGGACGAATTAAAGTAAATGTATCAATTATACACCTTCTTCCATTGTCTGCTGGAAGGTTCTTCTTATATCCATATCCACCAGATGTAACTCTCAATTCACTGACAAATCCATCATTATCTAAAAGAGCAATTGCTGAGGCACCAATTCCTTCGCCACCAATAAACACAAAAGGAGGTTCTATATATGGTCCCCCAGGATTTTCCACAGGAATTTCTATAATCTTACCACTATCATCAGTAATAATCTCATCTGGATTTACAGTTGGTGGTGCAAATGGAGTGAATACAGGTGGTTCGCCAGAACTTCCTTCAAAGATATCATCATTTGGATCTAAAGTAGAACTAATTAAAACATCAGCAAACGCAGACGTTGATGAAACATTGAATCTCAATATCTCATCAGTATCTGAAGTATAACCATCCTCGATTCCGATTGTTACCGTGGCTTTACTGTTATTGATAACGAATGTCGATGATGTTTTCTTACCGACAATATCGGATGGATTGAAGTTTGGTGATAAAATATATCCCTCTACAGTTCCATCATCTACATTCTTGGTTGTAATTGTATAAACAATAAAATCTCCTGCTTCAGCAATTGTTCTATCTGCTGTAACTGAATATTGTGGTATTTGTGATTTTCCAGCGGCTGATGGACTCTCATTGAATTCAGTGGTTTGCTCCTCGCCAAATACTTCCTCGATTTCAGCAGTAAGTGCGTCATCAATTATCTTTGGAGTATAAGTAAATTCTTTATATGGATTGTACTTATCTACAGAATCTTTAACGTAAGGACTAATTGTACATGTGGCTCCTTTTGCCTCGAATGTAGTTTTAATGCCGCTATCTAACTTCGGACTGTTCAATCCGATTTTTACATAAAAGTTTTCGTCAGATTCATCATCATTACCATCATTGATTGTTTTAACTGCATAGATCTTTTCAGTTTCATTTGGGGCAAATCCAACAATATCATCGACTTTAATAAAATCGATATCCGATTGTGCTGTTCCACTAATAGTTTTAAAGGTTATAGATGATGCGACATCAACATACCCAGATCTCTTAATTGTGAATATAGCAGGAGATCCTTCTACAACAGTAACATCACTAATCGAGTAATTAATTACATTGAAGAAGCTATTGTTAGTAAAGTTGCCCTGTCCTGGTTTTGTTTTATTAGTATCAATTGTACCTCCCCTGAATCCAACGGTGGTTGTTTCCAGTGGTTTACCATCGTATGCTTCATCGCAAGTATATTGATTATAATCCGCACTTGTATCTGGAAACAATTGATTATCAATCATGTCCAGAATGTCATCAAGGAAATCTCCTTTCTTTTCTTTCTGAGCTCCATTTGTGCATTCAGAGTCGTCTTTGCTGCATTTTGCTTCTGGACCACTACATGTGATTCCCAAGAATTCCATTACTTTAGCAATCGCTCCACCAACCAAATTTAATGCTTGTGCTGCTGGTCCTAATATTGCTTCAAGTGGTCCAAGTATTGAATCAATAATACTTTCCATGAGTTGTGTCAATCTGGAAAGAATACCATTAACAAGTCCATCAATTAAACATGCAACACTTCTATATGCATCTTCAAGTAATCCCATCAAAAGATCAGTAACCCACTGAACCAATCTTTCGGTTATATCTGCCATCTGGCATCCGAGATCTTTCAACACCTTGTTGAACCAATCAACAACGGTTGTTAAAGAATCTCCAAGTTTTGTCGCTTTTAGTAAAGCCTTTATTAGTTTATCGACACCTTCTTGCAGTTTTTCTATAATAAATCCCTTTACCTTGGCAACAAAATGTTTAACAACGAATATAAACTTATTGACATATCTTCTTGCCACATATACACCATCATATATTGCTCCTGTGGATTCACTTACCAAGTATGTTCCAATATTTCCATTATTTCGTTGAACCTCTGCTAAAAATTCTCCAATGATGCGAGTTGTTGTGGTCTTCATATCTTCGGGACCACACTTTTTTGCTACTTCCTGACACCAATCTTCAGATGCTTGTCCATCTTTTGCCAGAGGAGAAATTTGTGCGGATGGCACTGGTGGATCATGAGGTTGAATACAACCCCATGCCAACTCCGTTATATTTTGTACAGACTCAGATCCCTCTTTATTGGTAGAAAACGCCGCGAACGTTCCTCCACCATTGCCGAAGATTTTCTTATTATCAATATTAAGACCAAGATCAATATCTGTTCTAAAGTTAGAATTAAACTTAGCCGCTAATTCTGGATCAAATATATCTTTTCCAGTCTGTATGCCAGATTCTGTTGCTGGTTGTGGTTCTCTTTTTGGTGCTTGCTTATCAGTTTGTGATGATGACTCACTTTTCTTATTTGCTGGTGGCGGAAAACCATCCTTAGCGATATTGATGTTCGGATCAATAAATGTTGTAAATGAATTACATTTTCCTGGATCATATTCAGTAATAACCTTTGTCGCACCTGGGGTCATACCAATTGATCCCATGATGATTGGTTTTTGTTTTTCTGGATCTAGATAAAAACCAATAACCCAAGATCCTTCTTTGAGTTGAGAATGCGCTCCAGTAGTGTTACCAACATTAAATGGTACGGTAACGGGCATCATTACACTAGCCCATGGCAAGTCATCAGTAGGAACCACCTCACAATCTTTGAGGTGTTCCCCGACAATACGAACCTTGTAACGATTTGCCCCCTTTACTCCCTCTTCTCCTCGGGAAGTTTTTTCTACCTGACCGATCCACCAGTTGAATCCGTCTCTTCCAATACGATATTGGGGGATTAAATTGGAAAACGCATTATCCATGTCAATTAATCGTCATATACTCTGCACTCAAGTGCATCTGGATGTGTGTCACAATATAACTCTAGTGGGGTAGGATCATGAGAGTCTTCTGGATGACGCTCTGCATATGCTGTTAGTTCTTCCAGTTCGCCTTCGATGTGACGACGACGTTGAGCAGAAATGGTTGGATTGGACAGTTCTTCCTTATCTGCCTCAATATGTGCTTCAATATTTTCCATAAAAGTTACCTCCGTATACATTATTTATTCTACTACGTCAGGGATTGTCTCGCAACGATCCTTCATCTTTCATTCCGAAAGTATCTCTCATGATATTTACAGTTGTTGTAACAACACCATTAGCACCTTCTGTCATAGCATATCTATGGACTACTTCTTGAACCAAGTATATTCCACTGGTTTCTGTATCCCATGGTTGTTTTTCTGTTTCTTTATCCGACAACTTTGATCTAATTCTGATATCAACTCTATCTCCAGCACACATAGACGGATTACCAGGGATAATAATAGTTCCAGTTTGATTCTGCATCATGCTATATCGCGTTAATGATTGAGTAGCATAATATTTTTGCCAATCAGAGAATTTGGAAGGATCACTCGACCCATCTGTATCATCTGGTGAAGCAATACCAGTCTTACTGTAGTGACTTTCATGATCCAGATAGATACTCATCACTCTTGTAGGATAGTCTGATAATTGTTGTAGAGTGACTGGCAAATCTTCCATCTTTTCTTGACCGCCAAGATGCTTCATCTTGTCATATGATTCTTTTAGACTATAAACGTATTCTTCGTATTGACCTGTTGAGTGATTGAAGAATACTACGACCGAAGCATATTTGCCCTTTCTTAAAGACTTCATCAAGTCCAATTCTGACGAAAAGGTAACCTGTTCTATACGATTTCTAGCATCATCGGAATCACTTAGGTTTGCTACTTGCTCTTCGTATGGTCCCCATGTCTTGACCTTATCGTTTTCAACGTCACAAAGATAATCTACAGAAAAGAAGTTATATCCCCTATTTGTTTCCCAGAAAAAGAATCCAGCAGTTCCTTCTACTTTCTCTGTACTAGTTGCCATAGTATTTCTAGATGTTCCGACACTGCCAGAGGGTCCCCTCACAGTTTTAGGTGCAAGTTTTGCTGCAATATCAAAAGGTCTATTTCTACTTGTGGTAATTTTATGTTCGAATAGACTCGCCTCCTTCTCAAATGCTTTTTCTGTTTTAAGAGCCTGTTCTAGAATAGATTTTTGAATAATATCTTCGCTCTTTCCAGATAATGTTACAGAGATACTAGATGCTTCATTAACGAGTCCTTCCTCAGAAATTAATCCTAAGGTATAAACCTGAGTCTTATTCATTGATGCTCTATTACCAATTTTCCATACGCGAAAAATATACACGATTGGTTCTTCGGAATAAGAATGTTGGATGATAAGTTCAATCCTTTCTGTGCCTTGAAGTGGTGGTCTTTTTTGTTCTTTGCTTCCAGTCAATAATCCAGCACTATCAGCAAGAACCAACGTTGCAGCAACTGTTGGAGATGTGATACTTTCAAAATACTTGTATGAATATACTAACGTAGAAATATCATATGGTTTACTAGAACCAGCAAAATACAAATTTGCTTTCTTTAGGATAAAATCCTTTGGTGATTGCAATTCAGACATATCAAGCTCCCAAAGTCATTAGTTGTTGATTTGCGACAAATGCCAGCAATCCAGAATCTGACATAGTAGATCCTGGTTGTTGAGCAGTTGTATCTCCTCCTCCACCGCCACCATCACTAGAAGACACGCTAGTTGTTGGAGCATTAACAATTACTGGAGCACCTGAGTTAGATGCAATCGTCGTCTGTGCTGATGTTTGCAATAACTGATTTGGGGATGTTCCAGAAGATGCTGGTGCTGACATCTGAGGAGGAGATTTCATGTCAAGACCTTGCGCTGCTCCAGCAAATCCAAAGAATGCTTCTGCATCAGCTGCAGTTGGAGCATCTGGATCTACAGTTTCTCCACCACCTCCACCGCCGCCAGGTCCACCACCAGGACCCGCTGCTAACAATGTAGGATTGGATCCAGTTCCATTCAAGAATGCAATAGGATCCATACTATTTTCAAATCCACCTTCAGGTTTCTTTCTGATTTCATAGTGGATAACACCAGTTCCGCTTTCTCCCTGAACTACAGCTTGCCCTGGTTGAACTGTTTGTCCTGGTCTAACTAAAACTTTTTGTGCTTCTGCAATTCTTTCATATACGCCCATTTGCTGATTGTATATGTCGATCGCCCACCCATCAGCACCATATCTAAATGGAGTTCCATCAACAACTCCACCAATTCTACTGTAGAACTGTTGGTTTCCACTAATGTCAAAATCTACACCAGCATGTTTTCTTGCTCCATTATCTCTACTTGCACCATATCTCTGAACTCCACCGCCAAGTGTATCAGTTGGTGGCAATGGAGGAAGTGATGCCTGACTAATACCACTTCTTTGCATTGCAGGTTGAGCTGCTCCACTTGAAGCACCAGCACCATAAGGAGATTGACCTCCAGTTGGACTATAACTTACTTGCTGGAATCCACCACCAGTTGTGCCACCGCCAGGTCTCTGGAATACTGGTGACATTTGAGTTCCAGCAGCAGGAGCAGCGCCTGGGGCAGATGCCATTGCCCCACCAGATTGCTGCAGACTCTGCAATGCCTGTTGTGCATATTCGTATCTTTTTCCTTCTTCACCGTAACCCCAATATTCTTTAGATGCTTTTACTAGTTGAGCATCTGTAGCATTAGGATCCATGAAGACTTTATATGCTCCTGGATAATCTTTCTTCATCTCCCACAACATTGCATTAATCTGCTCACCGTCAGATGCTTGCTTAATGTTCTTGCCTAGATATCCTTCAATTTTACCAAGGCGAGAAGGGTCATTCGCCCATGATGCCCAAGATACCAATCCTCCATTGCGTGATGTTCCATCTCCCTTAACTTGTCCCCAATCACGCTGACCATTCCAAGACGATTCTTGTTGAATGTTGCCAGCAAGATATGCTGCACCCTTTGTAGGAACACCAGCACTCTGAATCATCTGAGCTCCCTTAACCATATTTCCAGATGCCGCTCCAGAAACACTAGTGGTAGATGGAACAACACCACCACCTCCACCACCATATCCACCGCCGCCATTATTATTACCACCACCAAAGATTTCTTTCAATCCTTTCATTGTATGCTTTGCTAAATCGGAAGTCATATTACCAAAAGTTCTTCCCTTTCCACCACCCTTTAGTCCGAATGGATCGCCAATTCCACGCTCTTCCATAGCGTCAGCGATTGCATCAGCGAGTCCTTCATATTCTTTTGGTTTTCCACCAAACATATCTTTGAAGGAATTCATACCTTCCTTGATCTTATCCAGAGGTTGAATACTCATCACTTCTGGATTTCCAGGTTCATTGAAAACACCTGGCATTCCACCAACATTGAATGGCATATTCTCCATTCCAGGAATAATAGTACCGCCTTCCTTGAATGGAACTGGTTCTGGATTATTTGCTCCAGTTAGGGCATCTGCTGCTCCAGATGCCAAGGCAGATCCTGCCATTCCACCAAGGGCAGAACCAATGGCACCACCAATAGCAGTTCCAAGGAAAGGAACAACGGATCCGAGAGTTGCTCCTATAGCCATCCCCGCACTAGCACCAGCCATACCACCCGCAGCTCCTGCTGCTGCACCAGATCCTGCCTGCAAAACATTTTGCCCCGACTCCATTCTATTTGCAAAGTCTGCTCCAGCAAATACTCCTTGAAGAGGACCAGCAGCACCTCTAGCAAGACCACCAACTCCTTTCAAGGCACCACCGCCTCCACCAGCTGCTTTTGCTAGTGCTCCACCAACATCATCTACGGCACCAACTCCAGATTTTGCTAGTGATCCTCCCGCTGGACTAATTGGTGTTACACTTTTACTAATTGGAGTTACATCAATAATTTGCTTGCTTGCAGGCAATGCTCGTGGAGAAGGAACAATGTTATTAGCAGCAACTGGAGCTGCTGGTGGCAACATTGGTGGTGGTGCTGCTGGTGTGATTGGTTTTATACCAGGACCAGGCAACGGTTTCATTGCTGGTGGCAATGCCCTTGGAGTTGATCCTGGCAATGCATTGGTTCCACTAGGAAGTGCTCTTCTTCCAATCTCTCTAACACGAACCCTCTCAATAGGGTCCTGTCTTACTAACTTACCGTCTTTTCCTTCTCTTAGTTGTTTTCTATTCTCACCCTTGAGTCTTTTTCGTATCTTCTCAAGTTCATCATTGCCACTTATAATCTTAACGTCTGCGTGGGGACCATCTTTGAACCCCAAACCAAAGTTTTCTAAAACCGTACTAATTCCAGTATAAGTATCATCAATTACAGTAAATCTTAAAGTAGTCTGATCTGGTCTTTCAAAATAGTCAGAGATGCCTATTTCTACCTTTGCTTCTAACGACCCACTTCCATTCTCTTTAAAATACGCGATACCGCTTGTTTTTCCACCAACAATATCTGCTGGGGTAAAATTTGAAGACAGTTTCCATGGTCTAGCAGTAATCTCTGGAAATCCAGTCTCGATAGTCCCTTTCTTTGATGCAGTGATTTTAAATGTAATGACATCACCAGCTTTCGCGGTTTTTTTGTCCGCTGTTACCGTAAATTGCCTTTTTTTCGGATCAAGATTAACTTGACTAATTCCGTAAGCGTAAGATGCCATTACCTGCTCTCTTGGGTCTTTTTGAGTTCTTCAAGATATTGCTGGAGTAATGCCGTATAAACATCACGTTCCCACGGCATTAAATTCTCAATTTCCGTCAAACTATATTTATGGTACTGCATCAAAGCAAAGTTAGTTTTATAGTACCCTTCCAAATTCATATGGAAGAGACTCATCCGAAAAAATTAGAAAGTCCCTCAATAATATACTGACTGACGACCCCAGTTTTTGGATTTTTTACTTCAAACTCGTAAGATAGTCTTGGAACGGTTTCAAAGAACTTATAAATTTTCTTAAATTGCTCTTTAGTCAAAGATTCAATAAAATCTTTCAATTCTTTCTTTGATGTTGTTGATTTGTCATACACATCCTCTCCCTGAAAGAGCTGATCGATGGAATCTGAGATAATATCTAAAACTTCTTCATCAGACCCCTTATTCAAAAACTGAATATCGACAAAAGTATCAAAACCTGGATATTTCATCACAATACCAGTTTCATCATCGATCATGATATTCTTCTCATGACCCTCTGGGAATGTTACTTCAACATCACCCAAATCGACAGTATATGGAACTTGTGTCTCATTATCATCTTTACATGTGATAACAAATTCTACTTGACTTCCAACCGAAACTGAGCGAATTTTGAGATAGATGTATTCAAGATCAAAGTTAGTTAAATCGGTAACTTTGACACCTTTGCTTACGATGCAATTCTCGATCAAATCACTAACTGCTGTTTTGATCGCTGCTTCGTCACCATCATCTGAAGCCAATAAAAGTACCTTTTCTTCCTTTACCGTAAAAGGTCTAATTTTGATGGATTTGCCAGTTGATGGAACAGTTATAGGATAAGTAGGATAACCAATCTTCGGTAATGCCATGATGTTCTAATTCAGTAATAATATTTAGTGCAACTTTTTTAACGATTTTTTGGCGGAAAAAATTTTCCCACTTTTATGGAATTGAAAAGTAAATTTTCAAAAATCGCCCCCTGGTCCAGGAGCAAGGATACTTCCGCCATTCCGTGGGGCATTTATTCCAACATATTTACCATTGCTATAAAGAGTTTTTACTCTCTTAAATTGCTGTGAGTTAGTGTCATTCATTATAACATGATGTCTTTGATACTGGAACTGTGCTGTAAATTTAACAAGTTGCGTTGAACCATAAGAAAGTGGAACTGCATCGATTTCAGAAGGCCAAGCATTTTCCATGATATATGTAATGGGTGCTCTCTCTTGAGTTTTTTCTGGACCGATTTCTGCCTTAGTAATCCTAATCTCACAACGATATTCGTCTGGATATGCTAAGCGTGTTGATCTATTTTTTTGCAATCTTGTTTTGGTGCTTCTCAGACTTTCTGGACTAGTACCAGCAAAAGATCCAGTATGATTCTCACCAAAAATAAAATCATTCCATGTTTGAATGAACTTTAGAGGCATTAGATCTGCTGTCAACGTCCATCCAAGTTGGAATGTTGAATACTGCCTCATGGTGGCATAATTTACCTGACCCTCCCCCAAGTATCTTCCAGCGATACTTCCAGTTACAGCTCCAACGTTTGGCAATTGTGCCTCATCACAAAGAAGTTTAACTACCTCAGCATCATAAAATGGTTTTACTGCTGCTGCCACCTGAGTTGTTAAATTAAACTGAATGTCATAGTTGTTGCTTGTTGCAAAACCACCATGATCGTTTATTTTCTTTAGGAAGTTGTCTATAGACACACTAAATACCTATGTTGGTCCAACTATATTTATGGCATACTCTGGAATTTACAAACCTGTAAATCCTGGAAAGTATCGCGGAAACCCAACTCGTGTTATCTATAGATCGCTATGGGAACGAAAGTTCATGGTGTTCTGTGATAACAACCCTTCAATAGTAGAATGGGGGAGCGAAGAGGTAATCATTCCTTACCGTGCTCCCGATGGTAAGGTGAGGCGATATTTTCCAGACTTTTATATCAAGGTGCGCGAGAAGACTGGAAAGCTCACCAAGTATATTATTGAAATCAAACCCAAAAAACAAACACAACCCCCGAATGACAAAAACAAAAAAACTGCTGCCTATCGTAATGCGGCTTTAACATTTGCAAAGAACCAATCTAAATGGTCCGCTGCGCGTGAGTATTGTGAAGACAGGCAGATGAACTTCTTGATACTCACCGAAGACCATTTAGGAGTATAACAATGGCATCAGGATTCGCATCAAAAACAAAAACAGAGACTAAAACAGACTACGAAACTATTCTAGATGTAGTCAAGAAAAAGTCAGCAGGAGAAGGAAAACCATTTTCCTGGTATAGAGGAGTAGTAAAAGAGATCACTGGTAACTACAAACCAAATACAAAATATACTATAGGAAAAAAGCAAGAAGAGAACGAAATACGAAGTTCTACAGCAGAAGGTCATCTTTACATGTTTGAATACAAAGCAAAGATGAGATGGTTACCTTATTATGATAAGTTTCCTTTGGTTTATGTCTTAAAATCAACCAAAGATGAATTTTGGGGGATCAATCTACACTACATGTCACCCAAAAGAAGATTTGGTGTTGTGAAAAAATTATCCAGTGGAATAATTGATGCTCCTAAGGCATGTTTCCATAAATACATACACGATCATGTTGAAAAAGGACTATATATTGATCTCGCTGTAGCTGAATGGGACACTGCTATTCTGTTGCCAACTGAGGAATTTGTGAAGAATATCAATGGACTGTCATTTCCAATTGACAAGCAAATTGTCTGGGAAGAAACCAACAATACATTCTATGACAAAATCAAAGGACAGAAGAAGTAATGGCTGATCCACAACCAGTAGCACAGCAAGTAGCTAGTGAAAATAAAACCAGCACTGAAACAAAATCAACTCAGCCACCATCAGTAGATGCCTGGTGGAAACAAATAGCTCCGCAAGCATTATGGGGTCCCATAGAAGCTATTGGTATTGATAAAATTTTAGAAACTCCCCCAGGAAATTTTCTGGGAACTTTTGGATTGGATATTGCTGCAGATCTTTTAGAAAAATTACGTGAAGCAAAAGATAATCTTGCTGGTCCAGATCAAATTCAATTTAAAGTTCAGACAAAAGCACCAACAAAAACAGATCTAAGAAACAACGCACATAAATTCTCCTTAAGATATCCAGCGGATATAAAGGACACAGAAACTGATTACATGCTATTTCAGTTCTATAGATATGAGGCACCATTTGGAAGAGGTGGAGTAGGAACTTTTAATTTTCAAAGAAACTTCGCACAGCAAGGATCTGGAGAATATGGAACTCTAGAAGAATACAATCTTTCTACAACCAATCTATCAATTGATACACAACTAAGTCAAGTTGTCCTATACATGCCACCAGATGTTAGCTCAACATATGGTGCGAGTTGGAATGATAAATCATTTAGTAACACTGCTGTTGCCAAGATTAGAGGTGGCATGGCACTGAGAAGAGGAAATATCGGACAAGCTGCGGCAGGTCAATTCGAAAACCTAATGAACGCAGTGGGAAGAATGCCAGAGATTAAAGGTGCTGATTTCATCAGGAATGAGATTGCCAAAGTAACTGGAGAATCTTTAAGCAGAAATGATCTGTTTGCTTCTGCTGCTGGTGTAGTAACCAACCCAAACACAGAACTTCTATACGATTCTCCCCAAATGAGAGGAATAGATTTCACATTTAAACTAGTTCCAAATAATAAAAATGAAGCAGAAATAATTTATGAAATTGTAAGAACATTCAAGAAGTGTTTGCATCCATCATTTGGAGTACCAGGAAGAGAACAAGGAGGAAAAACTCCAGGTGTAGTTGGTGCGCTTGGAAAAGAAGCTAAAGACAAAGTTGGTTTTATTAGTGTTCCAAGTGTGTGTAAGTTTGCTTTCATGAAAGGTGGCGGATTGCATCCATTCTTACCACAATATAAGACATGTGCTTTGGTTGGTGTTGATGTAAATTACACATCTGATAATGGGTATGCTGTTACTAGAGATGGTTATCCAGTATCAACAGAACTTAGATTGCAATTTAAGGAACTCAAACTCGTATACAGAGAAGATATTGGCGAAGTGGATGCTGCTACTCTCAAGTTCGGCAACAATAAGTTGTTGCATGGAGGTCACTAATGTACTTTTCTCTCGTACCTAACATAGAATATCCAATCAAACCCATTGGATATCCATTCACAGAATCTGATATTACAGTTGCCAAGAACTTCTTCAGAAGATTCCAATTAAATCCAAACATATTTGAGAGTGCTGTATTCTTTAACTTATATTCCATACAGGAAACAGAAAGACCAGAGCATGTAGCTCAAAAGTTTTATGGTGATCCAATGTATGATTGGGTTGTTTTACTATCAAACAATATTATTAACGCACAGTTTGACTGGCCTCTTACAAACAATGAACTAGTTAAACTAGTGGAATCAGAGTATTCTGATCCATATGGAACAATCCACCACTATGAGACATATGAATACGGACAATATCAAGAAGGTCTTCATGTAGATCAATCGTTCTACAACAGTCAGCACAAATTCCTTCTCTCAAACGGAGCATATGTTATTAAAAATGGAAATCAAATTTCCAAACCAGTAACAGTAATGGAACACTTCACTGCTGAAAATGAAAAGAAAAGAGAAGTATTCATTCTAAAATATGAATACTTCCAATCGTTTGTTGATGACTTCAGAAAACAAAACAGATATAAGAAGAGTGATGATTATGTTTCTTCTAGACTGAAGAGAGCAAGAATCTGACGCGACTTTTTGACAAAAAAATTGGCGGAAAATTTTTTCCCCGCCAATAGAATTCACTATTCGATTTTGCTTCCACCCATACCATGTGCTTCCATTTTATAATGGGCATCGGTATGAACTATCTGAACTAGAATAAGAAACCCAACCACCAACAGATTGAAATGTGTTACTGGATGGGTGAAGATCTTACGAAGCATCAATCTTCTTCTGCGAGACGAGCGAAGTAAGACAGAGCATCGTCATCATCAACAACTGCCTCTTCCTTCACAGGAGAAGGAGCAGCAGTCACACGCGAACGGAATGAAGAAGGTTCGGGAGTAGAGACAGGCTCAAACTCTTCCTCATCTTCATCAACAAACTGACGAGCAGGACGGGAAGTAACACCCAGCACGAGATTCAAACGTGCTTCCAGTTCTTCATAGGTCTTGAACTGATCCTTGGAAGTGAATGCCTCAAGAGAGTATTCTTTCTTCCAGGTTGCTTCCAGTTCATCATCATCTGCACTCAGAGCAGAGACAGAATCAAACTCACTAGAATCATAGTTCCAGTAACCTGCAACCTTCTTGATCTTCAGTTTGAAGTTAGCACCTTCCCAAAGATCAAAGACATTCACGGGGTCTTCATCTTGAAACTCAGGTTGCATAGCAGCAAGGATCTTATCATGGATCTTCTTGCCATACTTGTAGAGGAACACACGACCCTCGTTCTCAGGGTTCTTAGGATCCTTCACGACATAGATGTTGCTGTAATACTGGAGCTTGCGCTTCTGCTTACGAGCAGTCTCTTTATCTTCATCACTACCGCTGTTCCACAGGCGGCGGTTGATCTCACCAACGGGATCCTTCTCGTTCAGAGTGGTGAGAGAGTTTTCAATGTACCACCCACCAGGACCTTGGAAGGCATGGGAATACACTTTTGCCCAGGGCACCGTCTCCCCTTCAGGAGCGGGCAGAAAACGGATCACGGCATAACCGTTACCAGCAGCGTCAACCTCGGGCTTCCAGAAGCGTTCATCAACGTTCTTACCGCTGGATGACTTCTCAAGTTCTTTCTGAAGGAAAGAGAAGTTGTTCTGGGATTTACGCTTAAGATCAGCAAAAGACATAGGATTTTCTCGGATTAGTTTGGATTTGGTTTGTGTGATGCCCTATCACTCAGTCATTATAACAGGCACAGAGTCGGGCGTCAATCCTCTGTGCCACTTTGGAGTCTGTCCTTCATGACTCGGACCTTCTCCAGCAGTTCGTCAAACATCTGTTCAACGGTGGTGCCAGGAGTGGCACCTAACATAATGATACCCTGCTTCATGGTCTCTAGTACAGAGACAGCCTCAGGATCGTCACTTAATTTAATACGGAAGTAAAAAGTTTTTTGTTTGTCAATTAGTTCCTCAAGTTTCTCAAAGTATTCTAACTTCCTCTCGTCATCAAGAAGAACAAAATTCATAGCAGATCTAAAACAGAACTGCTGTAGTGTCATCATCTCTTGGATGTCACCACGGACTAATTCAGATTGAAAGAAGCTCATACTAGCATCAACTTGGCACGACTGGTTTTCTTCATGAAGTTCAATTGCTGTGCCTCATGACGGAGTTTTTCCTTTAGAGGTTTGCTAATCAACTTACCTACACTATCTATTTCAATTTCATTCAGTTCGCAGTAGTGGATAACCGAATCAATATAATTCATATCTGGATTGTGTAGTGCAATCTTTTCCACTTCCTGCGAGAATTTCGCAGCGGTCATAAATCTATCCTCTAATAATTGTTTTTTCTCCATATCGTTCTTGATACTCTTCGATGTAACTCATCAGTTTGATGAAATATTCTTTCTTAGGTGGAAGCACCTTGACCTGAGTTTCTCCGTTTTCACAAGCAACGATTGTTACGAGCTGCTTTACTGACAGACCGTAAAGTTCTTGAAGCATACATGCGTATGCAGTTTCCTGAACGAAATAATCATAGAGATACTTTTCACGCTTTGGTTCGGCAGCTGTCTTAAAGTCAATGATAGATAAGACGCCATCAAACTCAGCGATACAATCAACACGTCCTGCTAACTCCAAATGTTTGGAATAGAGCGCCGCTTCCTGTAAGTATATGTTATTTATGCGGTCCAAAACATCCCTAGAATGCTGGAACATCAAGACAGGAAGCGGGAACTTACTATACTTTTTGAGATCAAGATTGTTATTGAAGTAGTCTTCTACGATAGAGTGATACTTTGTTCCTCTATTTGTAGAGCGAGTGGAGATTGCATTTGCTTTCTCCACCCCAACTCTTTCTCTCCAGCGAGCAATGCCCGCCATCTTTTCTTTATTGTTGCTAATCACAGTGGTGACAGATGGAAATTTATCTCCAGTAGGTGTGAGGTAAACACGTTTGCCATCCACCATTTCAGCAGACATTTCGATAGGATCTAGTCCCACATGATTAAACAACTTCATAGACCAAGATTGATTTTGTTGATAATGTAAGACTTGACAAGACCAGAACGAACGATATCTTCGATACCATATTCGATAAGACTAAACTCATCCATGTTCTGTAGAATGCGTTGGAAGTCTAAGATTCCTGTACGCTCATTTGTTTTCTGCAAGTCAGATTGATTAGCATCACCGCAGAAAATGATCTTGGTATCTTGTCCGACACGAGTGATGATACTATCAAGTTCGTGGAAGTTCAGGTTCTGACATTCATCTACGATAACAATAGAATTATCGAGAGTGGTGCCACGAATGAAACTGGTACTCCAGAACGAGATGGTTTCTTGTGCCTTCAGGTTATCATACAGCATTTCGAAGCTGTTGTCATCAGGCATTTCAAACATGGACTGAACCATGTTCTTGTATGGGATCTGATAGAGAGAAGACTTATCTTCATGGTCTCCAGGAAGGAAACCAATCTCCCTAGTAGCAACCAAGGAGCGAACAATATAGATCTTCTCGTAAGGTGTGTATTCATTCAATACATCCTTGAGTGCTTTATAGAGAGCAACGAACGTCTTACCTGTTCCTGCTACACCATAGGCATAAATCATCTGACCTTTATCCCACTCATCAAAGAAAATTTGTTGATTGTGGGTGAGAGGTTCGATGGGGATCATGTATGCCTCATCAATAGGCTTGCGACGCTTACGTTGCTTCGCACTCATACCTTGTCCTGGTGCTTTGTGCTGTGTCTTCTTTCGTACTGGCATAAGATTAACGATACTTGTCGGTAATAGTTCTGTTTCCTTTGACTGCTGCCTGAGGAGCAATCTTATTCTTCATGATGTCATGGAAACCAGGGTGAGTTTTACTCATCTTGTCTCTCCATTCACCAACTTCTCCAGATGAAGGACAGGTAGATGGATCACTCCAATCACGCTGCCATTCTGGGTTGTCAATCTTCCACTGATCCCAGTCATGGACGCTGATAACAACGTCCTTTTGTTCTCCAGTTTTAGTATTGATTACAGGGTATGTTGCCATCAGTTCCACTCCAATGCTTCGGCACAAATAGGGAATTGCTCTACGAACACTTGCTTACATTGATTAGCAAGATCCATGTGTTCTTTTTGAGTGCCATGGGCACTGCGTAGATCTATATAGTGGATCCATGAACGCACAGAGCCAGTCATGTAGATACGAGTTGGAGTTGCCAGAGGCAATACAAAACGGGCACATTCCTTTGCAATTCCCTTGTCAAGCATAGTCTTGTAGAGATCCATGGCAGAAGCAAAGTGTTTCTGAATAGTGATCTCAAGTTGTTGCTTGGTGAAATCATCAACGTCATCAATAGAATTCTGACGGTTCTTAGTATCTTGCGAGCGAAGATCAAACAAAGGGATTTCATTTGCCAACAAAGAACTATCAGCATAACGCTGGGAGAATTCTTGATATGTAAACGAACGGTGGCGCAAAATTTGAGCTGCGATACCACGATTGGTTTCAATCTCTAGCGTCATGTGTGCCTGCTCAAACACAGACCAGTGCTGATGCTTGATACAATACTTGAGCAGACCAGCGACGTTAGGGTTCTCCTGGTTGTTCGGGTTGCTCACCCTCGCTACGTACCCCATCGTCTGTTCCGCCTGTGGCGTCACTGACACTAGTTTGACTGACCCATGTTGTTGCTTCATTCTTGAATCCTTTACTCATCTTTTCACGTTTGCGTTTGAGATCTTCTTTTGCCATGCGAAGTGCTCGTTTCATGTAAGCGATCTCTTCATTACTATACAGCATCGGGTTCTTTTCCGCAAGCTCAATTGCTTTCTTTGCTGCCTTGATAGTTGTTTTAAGTCTCATAGGGTTCTCTCTAATCTGCATATCCATCGTCGTCATCTAAATCTTGATAGTATCTGTCCTTTCTGTTATCAAATTTATATGATTCGGGATCTGAATATACTTCAGACTCCAATAGATCTACCAAAGATTTTAGATTTCTAACGATGAGTTTGAGTTTGTCTCTATCCATATGTATGGCATCGTCTGTCAGAATATTAGCACAAAAAAAGGCACCCGTCAAGGTGCCCTTTCTTTGCAAGTTGTACGCTTCAGAGACGATAGATTGCCTCTTTAGTGTCAGCATCCATAGTTTGAATTGGGTAGTAGTGCTGACCACGATAAACATGATCTCTGATATCTACCTTACGATGCCATGAACGAAACTCCTGCTTAGGTGTTTCAGTATCATACTGACATCCACGATATGTGACTTTAGCCATTGGGTTACTCCTAAAGAAATGGGATTGCTGCCCCGTTCCTTCAGTCGTTTGCGTCTATTTTACACTCCTTAGGGGAAACTTGTTTGACTTCCCAGATTAAATCATTCTTTTGTTGTGGTGATAGGTCAGCAATATTGACCCTAGCAACAATAAGACGTGCCTGTAAGCATGTGAGGATGAGTGTTTCCATAGATGAACGATCCGTTCCGCGACTTACTTGCGTTCGCTATCCGCAAATAGCGAATGAACGTATAAGTAATTATATCACAAAGATTGTAAAATCAAATACACTTTACAATATCTTAATTTCCTGAGAGGTAGAAGGCATCTCCTCTAGCACGACACACTCTCTTTACTTGTGCATCATACTTTGGTTCTGGTCCATCAGTGATAAGATTTTTAGCAAACTGCCAGGCATCTTGATACTTTACGAACTTAAAAACCTCATCGTAAGTTTTAGCAGACACGAGGACACCATCACTACGTTGTAGCTTCATCGTATGCCAAACGGTTTCCTTTGTCTTGGTGTAAAAAATACACCATTGTCCTCGTGGATCTGAGTTCATTTCTTTTTCTTGCGTGGGTCTTGCCAGATTTTAGGATTCACTCTACCTTCTGATTGTTTCATGCTGATTACATTGCGATACTTATCCCAATAATAATCAAAGATTTCTACTTTCTTAGAAGATATAGCAATGTCATAGCAAACTTTATTTCCATCATCATACTCTATAAGATAAGCAGTGTGAGGTAAAGACCTGTCGTTTGCTAACTCGGGATCACAATTCTGATGGAGAATATTCAACTGCGACCACCCCACTGAATAGTTGGGTATGCCTCTTCCACACACTGCTTGGTGATCTTCCAACGCTTTCCAATTGCCTTGTCCTTCATCAGACACAGAACCTCTGCTTCGCCCTTGTGGAGTCCCTCTAGCAGTTGAATGAAGAGGCTTTCACGACGAGTCTGAGAGATGTTGGCACCACCCTTGAAGAACAGATAGAGCTTACGATACTCATGTACTAGTTTCGTATGTTCTGTATCTTCTGGTGCTTCATTGGCATTGTAAGGCACGTCACCATCTGGAAGCATTGATACAACACTCTCATCAAAATTAGCAATCAGAATTTGTCTGAGTGCTGGAGTGTTATGTTGCTGTAGAAGTTTGATCTTTTCTGCTTTTGTTTTAGCGTTGCTAACTTTTTGCAGCACTTCATGAAGTAATAATTGCATAACCTAATTGATATCGTATGTGTATTTAGTCGTCGTAATCTTCGTCGTCCTCATCTATGAATCGGACTGACAATAGTTCTTCGTTGATAAGATAACCTTCGTCATCCAGCATCTCTGGGTGAATGTTATCCTGTTCCGCTCTCCCATACATGAACTCGTGTAACTTTTCGTTTGCTGTCCAACCAGCAATCACACCAACGCAGAGAAAAATAAACGAAACTGTTGCTGAGAAGTAAACGACTGTTGCTTGTGTCATGGTTCAACTCCGAACTCTAACTTTCCTTGTCCCACCAAAGTTCTAAGTTGAAGTAGACTCTTCTCTTCAGGAGGGTAAAAAACTTTGTAATAGCAAAACCTCTTGAGGGAGGTTTCTCTTCTTCTTCCTTCTGTTTAGCCCCCCTAAGCATGAGCTCCATGCCTTTATTTATTTTAAGATCTTTCATTTTTTTTAGATGATACTAAACCTTTTTCTAGAAATAGTTTAGCAGTTTCAACAACACCTCCAACATATTTTTCATCTATGAACACAGCAGGAAAAGCAACCAAATAAGGATGCTCTTCTTGAAGTTTCTCTTGAATTTCACCAGGAAGTTGATTCCATACAACTTCTTTGTATTCAACTTCTGCTCGTTGCATTAACTCCTTTACTCTATCACACCATTTGCATCCTATAGACGTGTAAATTAATATTTCCATAAAAAAAGAGGGTCTTTCGACCCCCAGTATATCACAGAGCGTTGCCTCTTGGCAATACTTCTTCAGGAAAAACAAAGTTTTCGTGTGGTTGATCTACAGGAGCCATCCAGGCACGGAGTCCTTCATTGAGGAGGATGTTTTTCGTATAGAAAGTTTCAAACTCTGGATCCTCTGCTGCTCTAATCTCCTGAGAGACAAAATCATAAGCACGAAGATTGAGTGCGAGACCAATGATCCCAATAGAACTGGTCCAAAGTCCCATGACAGGAACAAAGAGCATAAAAAAGTGAAGCCAACGCTTATTGCTGAAAGCAATACCAAAAATCTGAGACCAGAAGCGGTTAGCAGTGACCATGGAATAAGTCTCTTCCTCTTGAGTTGGTTCAAAAGCCTTGAAAGTGTTTGCTTGATTGCCATCTTCAAATAATGTATTTTCAACTGTAGCACCATGAATAGCACAAAGAAGAGCACCACCTAGGATACCAGCAACACCCATCATATGGAAGGGATTGAGGGTCCAGTTGTGGAAACCTTGTAGGAACAGAAGGAATCTGAAGATAGCAGCAACACCAAAGGAAGGTGCGAAGAACCAACTGGATTGACCCAGAGGATACATCAGGAACACGCTGACAAATACAGCGATGGGACCAGAGAAAGCAATAGCATTATAGGGACGGATGCCAACCAGGCGAGCAATCTCAAACTGGCGAAGCATGAAACCAATCAGGCTGAAAGCCCCGTGGAGCGCCACAAAAGTCCAGAGTCCCCCAAGTTGGAACCAGCGGACGATATCCCCTTGAGCCTCAGGACCCCAGAGCAGAAGAAGAGAATGACCCATAGAATCTGCTGGAGTAGAAACTGCTGCTGTAAGAAAATTCGCGCCCTCAAGATAGCTGGATGCAAGACCATGAGTGTACCAACTCGTAACGAAAGTTGTTCCAGTAAGCCAACCACCAAGAGCAAGGTAAGCAGTGGGAAAAAGAAGAAGTCCAGACCAGCCAACAAAAACGAAACGATCTCTCTTAAGCCAGTCGTCGAGTACATCGAACCATCCTCTCTGTTGAATAGGTTGTGAAAGTGTAGATGAAACCATTTATTATCTCCAAAGAAAACAAAAGGGGACCGAAGCCCCCTAGAGATTTTATTTTATCCAGATCAACCGATAGCAGGTGCGGTGAGAGCAACAGGAGTGCTTTCAGCAGCAGCAAGGTCGAGAGGGAAGTTGTGAGCATTACGCTCGTGCATGACTTCCATTCCAAGACCAGCACGGTTCAGCACATCTGCCCAGGTGTTGAGCACACGACCTTGTGAGTCGATGATGGACTGGTTGAAGTTGAAACCGTTGAGGTTGAATGCCATTGTGCTAACGCCCAGGGCAGTAAACCAGATACCGACAACAGGCCAAGCAGCAAGGAAAAAGTGTAGCGAACGAGAGTTATTGAAGGAAGCATATTGGAAGATAAGACGACCGAAGTAACCGTGAGCGGCTACGATGTTGTAGGTCTCTTCTTCTTGTCCGAACTTGTATCCGTAGTTTTGTGATTCAGATTCAGTTGTCTCACGAACGAGTGAAGACGTAACCAGACTTCCGTGCATAGCACTAAAGAGGCTGCCACCAAATACCCCAGCCACACCGAGCATATGGAAAGGATGCATGAGAATGTTGTGTTCTGCTTGGAAGACGAGCATGTAGTTGAACGTGCCCGAGATTCCGAGAGGCATTGCATCACTGAAGGAACCTTGACCGAAAGGATAGACAAGGAAAACTGCAGAAGCAGCGGCAACAGGAGCAGAGTAAGCAACACAAATCCAAGGACGCATACCCAGACGGTATGAGAGTTCCCATTCACGACCCATGTAAGCATAGATACCAATCAGGAAGTGGAAGATGACCAGTTGGAAAGGTCCGCCATTATATAGCCACTCATCGAGAGAAGCAGCTTCCCAGATGGGATAGAAGTGAAGTCCGATTGCGTTGGACGAAGGAATAACAGCACCAGAGATGATGTTGTTACCATACATTAGAGAACCAGCAACTGGTTCGCGGATGCCGTCGATATCCACAGGGGGAGCAGCGACGAAAGCAACGATGAAACAGATTGCTGCAGCGAGCAGCGTAGGAATCATCAGCACACCAAACCAACCGACATACAGACGGTTGTTGGTGGAGGTTACCCAGTTACAGAACTGTTCCCAGGCATTAGTAGAGCGTTGTTGTGAAAGTGTAGCAGTCATTGTTTTAAAAAGATAGTAAGACCATCAGGGAAATGGTGGAGATACTATGCTCCCCGCACCCTTAGCGAGGATATGAGAGACGGATTGGTAGCCCTGCCTAGTCTCGGTCAAACGGCAGGGGTTCGAACATGTTACAAACGCTTTAAGGTTCGTAACATTTGTTCATGTATTTATTGTAGCAGGTGTTCGGAAATCCGTCAAGCCCCTCAGAACTTTAGAATTTCTTTAGAGTTCAGAAGGAGGCATCTCCCTCTGAATACTCAGTATAGCATGGTTGGACCTCGTGCTGCGCCAGATCCACGCTTTTATCGATAAGTTTTTCTTCTAGTTGATCCACTGATAGATTATGAGCGATTACCTCAGTGCGATCTGTATTCTTTTTGTAGACGTGAAAGACTTGATCTTGAATCATAAACCTCCAGAACTCAAATAAAAAGGGACCTTTCTGTTAGTTGGCAGAGGTCCCTTTGGCTTGCGCCGACGATATTCAATTTTTATTTATCACCACACGCCAGGAATAATCTGACCAGTAGTTACATAGGATCCGACTGCAGCAACGAAACCAATCATTGCCAGACGTGCGTTGAGAATTTCTGCCTCAGGAGTGAAAAGTTTTTTCATGTCAGTATTTGCGAATGAGATAGGGGGTAAGGAGAACTTCTTTCAGAGAAAGAGTTTCCAGTTTGTCTTCTTGTGCTGAGGTTAGATCACCCCAGCGAATGTAAGCGAGGATATATTTAAGCATTATATGGATGTTTTTGTTTCAATTCAGGATCTGGATTACATACCAGTTTTTCTTTTACAGGTTTGATAACAATAAACTTGTCATTCTTTAGGGTGCCTGCCACCTTTACTTCAAGTTCTAGATCATTCCAATCTAGACTTTGGAGAGCAACTCCAAGTTGCCCCAACATTCCAGCACTCACAGGTTCTCTTCCTGCTCGGTAAGGATTACACAATCGCTGGTTGGATATGCAACACAAGTAAGCACCCATCCATCAGCAATCTGGTCGTCGTCAAGGAAGGATTGCTCCTCATTATCTACGGTGCCGCTGATAAGTTTTCCAGCACAAGCAGAGCAAGCACCAGCACGGCAACTGGAAGGTAGATCAACGCCAGCTTCTTCAGCAGCGTCAAGAATATATTGGTCGTCGGGGCATTCGATTGTGGTTTCAGTGCCATCAGGAGAACGCAGGGTCACAGAATAGGTCATCAGTAAGTCTCGCAAAGTTTTTCTACGGATGCTGCCAGGAGAACGAACCAGGCAACGGAAGTAATTATACCTAGGGTCCATTCCATTGTCAAGCTACCCCGAAGAAGAGGTTCCCAGTGAGAGCATAAGAAATAGCGCCAGCAACAATGCCGACCATAGCCCAGCGTCCATTGTAAGTCTCCTTGTATTCGTTGGGCGTCTGTTGCCCGTAGTTATGATAGTACATAGTAGGTTCTTTCGCCCACATGTTCTGTTGTCCCTGTTCGTTGGAGGTAATCATGGGTTTTGTAACGAATTATAACAGAAGTATATAGGAAATGTTACGTTCTGTCAAGAGGTGTGTGTGCCACTTCTGACATTGGACCCTGGGCTAAATAAATACGAACCCAAACTTCAAGAAAATGAAAAGATCTATTCTACTCTTTTCGTTATTCTTTGCTATTCCTGTAAGTGCTGCTGAAATTACTTCAAAAATTACTGACTCGGTACAACTAAAGGTTGATGGTGCTGCTATCCAATCAACAAGAATTGGGGCATCGTACTCCGTTTCAGGTACAAACGTACAATTTAGCGGTCAAAATACCAGTTTTGGTCTAGGTTCAAATGGTGCATATTCTGATGCAACTCCTAGTATCAATACGGCAGGTCAATCATTCACATTCAGTGAGAGCTTCAATGCTGCTGATACTCCTGTAACCACACAGTCAGTTAGTGGTGGTGTCATTGCTTCACCTAATCTCTATGGTGATAGTGTTACTCAAGTTGGCGGAGACAAAGGATCTCTTGCTGGTACTCTATCAACCACAGGTGTTCCTACCGTTACTGCTGGTGGTGCTGGAACTACTGCTACGGGTCAAAGAACCATCGAGCTCAGTGTATTCAAATGAAAAAATACCTAGCAGGTTTGATCCTGCTAGGGTCTTTTCATAATAATGCCCTAGCGGAATCAGTCGTTCCTAACTTCACCAGAGGAACTATCACAGCAGAAACAAAATCTTACACAGAAATTGTAGAGACAATCAAACAGATTGAATATACTACTGGCACATCATACACTGTAACTGGAACAAATATCAACATCCCAGGAACTCCTGCTCCTGGGATGAGTTATAGCATTCAAACTCAAGGTGCTCCATTTCAGTTCAGCGAAACATATCTCGGTCCTGGAGTGGCAAAAGAAACATGGATAGAAAGAACTACAACTACCGAATCTACAACAAATTCTATATCGGTCTTTACTCAATAGGAGTCTTGTTCTATGGCACGGCTTATGCTCAATCTGCTCCTAGTAACACTAATATCGCTGGCCCTAGTGCTTCCGCTACTGGTAATGTCACTAACCAAGCAGTCCAAGTATTACAAGGACCTTATGCAGTCAATACATATGGATCAGGAGTTAGTTGTCAAGGACCAACAATGAGTGTTTCCCCATTTGTTATGGGGAACTTAAGTGGTGGTGCTGATCCCACAACTTACCAATCTCATTCTGGTAATGCTGGTTTGAGTTTAGGATTCAACTTTCCTTTGGACGGATCACTTCAAGAGATCTGTAAGGCAAGAGCACAAGTTGAAATCAAAAGACAGCAAGCAGAAGCAGACAAGGCAAGACTTGACTTTGAGTTAGTCAGACTACTCAAGTGTGGTGAGGCAATCAAAGGAGGTATTAGTTTCCATCCCGATAGTCCTTACCACAAAATCTGTGCTGATGTTGTTGTGAAGTATCCTAGAGTTCAGGATGTGGTGAATGGAAATACAACCAATTAATGCCAAGGGAATTGCCAACGTACAGATAAATGCCAACGGAATACCGAATATTGGCATTGGTGGACCTAGTGTTATCCCAACTATAGATCCTCCTGTCGTTAGATCAGCAGAGGTTCCTGTTGTTAGGGGGTTGGCTCTACCAGTATTCCAAGCACCAGATCCTTCTATCAAGTATCCTGTGATAGATGTTCCTACACAGGAAGAGTTTGATGCTGCTGTGAGAGCGGAGAAAGAAAAGCAAGCACAGGAACAAGCAGATAAGACCAGGGGGTTACCCGATAGTCCTACCCCACCACCCCCAGGGGTAGCACAACCGCAACCTATCGCTCCTGTTATTGAGGTTCCACCACAACCTATCACTCCCTCCTTCACGGTGGGTGGGGTCAAGGTGGATCTCCCAGACCCCTCTGTGGTCGCTACAGCGGGTTCTATTGCCGTTGTGACTACCGCTGCCACGATGGTTGCTACAACGGCATTCAACACCATCAAGAACGCTGCTGAGCCACTCATCAAAGAAGCAACTAAAAAGAAATTCAAGGTCAAGATCAAACAAGTCAAACCAGTCCTTCATTATGTGCTAGCTGAAGGAGGACATATTGATATCTTTGAATACTCTGCTGAAGGAACCAGACTTGTAGAGCAGGTTGATAACGTAGAACAATATATTCGTGACCAAGTTGAGATCAATTCTCTCTATGAGATTGATAACAAGATCATTATTGATGATGTGATCTCAAGTAAATTTACAAAAGAAGGGCAAGCAAGGTTTAAGCCCTTGTTTGCCCCTGCTAAAAAGATTGCTAAGAAGTTATCTGCCAAGTTCTCAATCTGAGATTTTATCCCATACCCAAGAGATAATCAATACTGGAACATATACAACCAAATTGTATAACACATCCAAGAAGATGTTATCTCTTTCTTGCTTACGCTTCTCCTTCGCTGGTGCTTGTGCCATCTACCGCCTCCAGAATAATAGTATATAGACCGCTCTGGTTGGCATGTTTCATGGCTAGGTCTTCATTTGCAAACTTTCTTGCCTTAGACTTATCCTTGGTCCATTTGGGACTGTCATTTACGTTGTCTTGGAAGTAATCCCAAGTGCCACCGTAACCTTCTCTCTTTGCGATATACATCAGAATGGTAGTTTGATAGGTAGTTTTTCTGTAATTTGCTTCACACCTTTAGGCATGACTGCCTCCATAACTTCGCGCTTTGCTTGCTCAATTAGAGTTTCTCTATTCATGTAAGCATAGACACCAGCACCAACTGCTGATGCACTCAACACAAACGAGGCAACTGCTAGAGCATTAAATACTTTTTGCATTGTCTTGTTTCCTTTTTATTAAATTACATGGTAACGTGACGGATTGTACATCAACATAGCGTTGATAATCCACCTTGCAAAGGTTGGGTCCAACCTCAGTCAGACCCACAATTGCAAAAATAATATACTCCATCAGAGATCTCCTCTACGTGGCCTCTCTTCTGTAGATGGTTCTTCTGCTTTTGCTTCAAGTGCCTCAACACGCTGCTCTAGATCAACAGCAGGTGCTTCTTCTACAGGTGGTTCTGGAGTTGGCTCTTCCCAGATAGGTTGAACTTCTGGTTGTGCTCTCTCTTCCTCTTCTCTTGGACGGGAATATACTGGTGCTTCTGGTAGTGATCCACCACCATTAGTAGCACCACCATTCATACCTGTTTTGCTTGCTACTGCTACACCAAATCCAGCAAGGGATCCAGAGAAGACAGACGCGATAAATGTGGGATCAAAGTCCATGACTTTTTGCCCACCAGGAAGCCTCACATATGAGGCGGTGAGCAGACCTGCGCTCCAGATTAGAATAATAATTCTAACTAGATCACCTAACCATTCTCTTTTCTCTTCGCGGTCTGCTCCTTCGGAAACCTTAGGTAACATGATCGTGTGGTCAATTTGACCTATTATTTATGCCTGTGCCTCAGTCCAAGAGAAGCGAGCATCAACAGTCTTGTTACCACCAGCGATGTTTGTTACTCTAACTGCGAGAACTTCTGGACCATCTGGGAAGATACCAGTTGGGTTTGGTGCAGTTGTAAATGCGTAGTTAGATGTTCCGCCACCAAGGATACAGTTTGAAATCTCCTTCACAGCAGATAGATCATACGATTGAACGCCAGTATCTACGTAGAAACCATAGATAACTTCACCACCAAGAAGGTCAGTGTTATCAGTTAGAACAGAGTATTGTGCTAGGGATGTACCAGCAACGTTCAACCATGTGTTACTGACATCTGGAACTGGATTGAGGACTAGTTCAACAAAGAACTTACCAGTAGATGAAACATCAACCGCACGAAGAACTAGCTGCATTCTATTAACAAGTTCTCTGGTTGCAAAGTTTCCTGCAATACTATTATCAACAGAAGGTGCTACACGAAGAGCAAGAATTGCTCTGGTCTGACCTGAACTAATTGTTCTCTGAGTTTTAGTACCAACAGTATAGACATATGCTCGGTCATCGTCAAATCTACCATCCATGATAACAGATGAACCCCAGTGTGAGATCTGTGGGATAGATGTTGCACCAATTAGTTCAACGCTAGTTGGTTGGTTAGCATCATATGTAAATGTCTGTGCTGAACCTGCACCAAGAGGAGAGAAGATTACTCCAGTTGGGTTAGCAGATGTAACTGATTTACTGAGAGATACACTAGTTCCAGAGATAGAATGAACAAATGTATCTGCAGGGATACCAGTTCCAATTACTCTCTGTCCTTTCTGGATACCAGTTGCAGAACTTACAGTTCCTGTTGATGAACCTGATGCAATTGTAATGGTAATACCAGAAGCACCTGCTTGCTCTCTAGTGATACCAGTAAATGAACCAGCAAAAGAACGAGCAAGAGGAGAAATAGCAGAACCAACTTGCTGTTGTAGAGTGATACCAGTTGAACTACCTTGTGTAGTTGTGATCTGGAATGTTGTTGATGATGGAACAGCAGCAACAAAGTATGTTTTGTTTGCTACAACGTTTGAGAATGGAGTATCAAACGTAATTGTCTGCTGACCACCAGGAACAAGACCAGTTGTTGATGCAACTTCAATAACGTTACCAGCATTTACGTTGATAACATCCTGAACGAATGCTGTTTTACCTGTGTAATTGATGTACTCTTGAACTCCAGTTGTCGATCCAGTTGTTCTCTTGATACGTAGAGTACCACTTTCGGGGAAGTGTGTTGGAGCACCAGCAACATACAACGTTGTGTCTGAGTTAGAGAATGACTTTGTAGTTTGTGTTAGGGGTGGTAGAGTATTGACTTCATAACGAGCTGGTAGGTTACCAGATCTCATGTATGCTTCTGTGTTCTGGTTGTTGTTTGGAATCTTGTGAGCGTAGATTACGTTACCATCTAGAGCACGGAATCCCCAGCGAATGAAACCAGCACCATACCAAGAGTAGTCCATGTAGAACATCTGCATCTTGGTTGGGTCTAGTGTATAACCAGACTTACCAGTACCATCACAACGGTCAATATTCCAATCCGATTGGTTCCACTCAGTCTCTACTGTCTTAGTGACAGGTACGTTACCCGCTGATGGACCACGATAATCTGGGAAGATTACCATTTGAGTATCAGAGATGATGCCATCAACACGATAGGATGAACCACGGATTACAACATAGTCACCAGGCTTGAGTTGCTTAGCAAACTTAGTTCCCTGACCGTTTGCTGACGTGTAACTAGAAACAAGAGTGCTTCCTAGAGTTACCGATACCTTACCAGATAACTGGAAGGTTGATGATCTACGAACAACACTTAGATTGCCACTAGCATAACGGAAGAAGATACCGTTTTGCTGGTCCATCATACCGATTTCCAGTTTGTTTCCATAAGAATTGACTGGAGTTACGGTGTATTCACCTGCTGCTGTCGTCTCATTTGGAGCATCTGTGGCAACATACTGGAAGGTGTATGCATCAACTACATTAGATACCTGATAGATACCGTTATAGTTGTTATCATATACTCCTCTTACATCAACAACGGTATCTCTAGTAATGTTATGAGAGTCGGCACAAACAACAGTCACAGTTGTTCCAGATGCCGTGATGCTGTCAATGTTTTCGATTGATGGTTCAAGAATAGAACCAGTTGAGAATGCTACACCTTTACCAGACTGATAACGGAAGTAACGCTTTGTCTGTCTGATTGCTTGCTGGTTCTTTGAAATAGAATTAGTAGAGAACTTCACACCACCATCAAATGCTCGGTGGATTGATGATCCTTGTGGTCTTGGATAGAGTTTCTTGGTTCCAGAATTGACCGATCCAGATGGCGTTGCGTCTGGGAAGTAATAGAAACGAGTTGGACTTTCTACTCTAGCAACAGTCCACGATCCATTTACATTTGTACCAGAAGAACCAGCAACAGCAATCTCGTTACCAACTTCAAGTCCATGTGCCTGGGTGCAATCAACTTGAACTGCTCCAGCCATACCACCAGATGCTGCTGCTAATGTAATTGTTCCACCAATATCAGATCCAGTGTAATGAATACCAGAATACAAAGCAGTTCTTGCTGCGTCGTAAATACCACCAGATGCTGCAGTCCAATTATACTTAGCAGTATAAGTAAAGTTTGATGGGTTACCACCATCTACACTATCAACAATAAAGACACCATTAGCGCCAGGGAATGTTGTGTCCTGCATGTAGATAGCAGATCCAGCAGCAGGTCTAGTTGATAGAGAAGTATTTACTGATACAACAATATCTCTACTGTTTTGAGTTGCCTGAACGTCAGTAATAACAATTGGTGATGCAGACTTATATGCAAATGGGTTGTTGTTGATCATAGCAAGACCTTCCCACTTGGTATCCTGCGTACCATATTCAAAGTCAGTATCCATCTGAGACTGAGGTGTGGATACTCTCTGCTTATTTACAGCATCATAGTATGTCTCTGCTGGTTTTACAGTTTCTTCAAAATCATCATAGACAATCTGTAGTTTGTCTGTGTCTGACATTCCAGTTGTATCATATGATAATACAACTCTGGTTGTCGTAACGTTTCTAATGTCAGTCTGAATACTGTATGCAGTAGCAGTAAGCTCTGGATCCGAGAAATTATAGATTACTTTGTTATTAGTAACGTTAGTAATCAGGATCAACTGCTCTCTTTGGATGCCGCCTGGGATGATAACTTCTCTTGCTGAAGCATCAAAGAGATAGTAATTACTTTGAATGGATTTCCTCGCCATTACTTAGTGCCTCTGGATAGATAATTCTTGCTCTATCTATTTATCAGGCAGGGGTTCTCGTGGATGTCAAACCAGGATCTGTGCTTGCTGGAACGCCAGTATATTTTTCACGGGTAGCGTTGTAGTTCTGGAAGACTTGTGCTGCTGTTAGAGCTCTTGGATAGATACGAACTTCACCGATGTCTCCAACAAACCAACTACCAGCACCAAACTGAGGACTTCCTGTGGTGGCACCATAGTGTCCTATCTCGACATAAGATAAAGAACTAGCAGCAGATCCACTTGCTGTTCCACTTGCTGTTTGGACTCCATCCACATACATCGTGAAATTAGTTCCATCTCCAGTGACTGCCACATGATGCCAATTGTTTAGAGTAAGAGAACCGCCAGTAAGAAAACTAGTACCAGTGCTATAAGGAGCCCACGTAAAAGTAAGATCTCCCGAATCATGTGAAACAATCCAGTTATCTACTCCTGTGCTTTGTCCCCAAGAAGAAACAATTGTGGTAAAAGCATTTCCATCTCCAGTTCGTCTTACCCATGCTTCAATTCCAAAGTTTCCGCCATTTTCAGCAAGGTGAAATCTACCATCATCATCAATCAAAATTCTATCATCTACTCCATCAAACTCCCAGTATCCAGCGGCGTTGGAGGTGGCACCATTTACTGTTCCACTATTACCTTTACCTGATTGATCCGCCCAAGTTGTAATGGTAGTTATATTATAGTATGGAAAATACAAAATTGGCGAATAGAAAACTGGTGGTCCAGTGTAATTAACGGATATATAATAACTACTAGAACTTGGGGCACGATCAGAAGTAGAACTGGCTTCCCAAATACCTGAAGATACTTCAGTAAATGAACTAGTTAGAGTTATAGTCGTTAATTGACTATAAGTATCGCTATTAGATCCAGTAATGCTATCTCCAGCCACAGCATCATTAACGAAGCTGGTAAGAGCATCGATTTTAGGGCCTGATGGAACCCCAACAAGATCAATTCGTAATGTTCCATTTGGGAAAGAACTTACAGTCCATAGCGGATTATTAGTTAGTGGAGCGTCGGAAATATTATAACTATTACCTATAAATGTTGATGTAGTTTCCGAAGTGATGCCAACACCACCCAACAGGTTCAGTTCTTGGAAGTCAGCTGGTCTAATAGCAGGACTACCACTATACTCAAAGCTACCAGCAGTATCCATCTGACGCTTCTTGTTTGATACCTGAGTGGCAAGGTCATCAAAAAGAATTTTAGTTCCGTTGAAAGGATACGAGATGAGATCACTGGTGTTACTTTGAACTGATCCGTCTGATAATCTGCCAACAGTATCACCTACACTAAGGATATTGTAGTCAATAGGAACACCAGTTCCCTCTGTATATTGGAAAGCACCTAGACCATTACCAGAGCTGCTGACTTTACCAAATGTATATCTATCTGGAGTTCCAGTTAGTCCATCAATTGCATCATCAACATAGAGAAGATAATAGAATGATGGGTCTGCATCTAGATTGACATTAGAGAATAATGCTGGAGAACTGTAGTTGCTATAAACAGTTCTTCTCCACACCAAAGATCCATCTTTAGAATACTTACTTAGAATTCCAGAAGTGTCGTTGAAGATTGGATCAGTGTAAGTTCCAAACACAATAGTCTGCTCTGTTTCACCATCAGACTTTACTTGATCGAAAGTAATTGTACTTGCAGCACTATCGTTACTTACTTTCTGCCAAATCATATTACCTTCGGCAGTGTATTTCAGAAGGTATCCAACAGAAAAACCATTTACTGTAACATAGATCTGATCATTACTATCAATATAAACATCAGTACAGTTCAGCATGTCACCCTGCCAATCTGGTTGTAGTGTTCTATCCCACAACACTTCACCAGTATTAGTATCGATCTTGACGATATATCCTTTGTTATAAATGTTATCTTCTAAGTATCCAACTGCAACTACTTCTCCTCTGGTATTAGCAGCAACTTTATTGAGGACAACATCTCTACCAAGCATGAATGCGGACTTGCCCCATCCAGGATTACCACTAGCATCAAATTTCTCTACAAATGCTTGTGCTTCTCCTGCCACTGGTGTGTTACCACAGGCATAGTAATTCCCATTAGCATCAGAAGTGATACCAGTGTATTCTACATCAGCAGAGTTAGTTGTTGATTGCCAATCAATCACGCCACCATTAGAATACTTGGCGATCCATGGAATACTAGCAGTCTTACCAACAACAATTAGATTATCATTAGCATCCAACTCCATGGCACGTAGAGTTGTATTGATGCCCACTCCAGCTTCTACTCTTACATCCCAATCAGCAGTTCCAGCTTGATCTCTCTTTTCAAACCAGCCAAATCCCTTTGAGTTACTGTCTTCCGCAGAACCAGCAAGTAAGAACTTTTGATCTACAAAGTTATATTTGATTTCATCTGGTAGATAAACACCATCAGTTCCTGCCGACTGATCGATTGTTTTGAAGAAGTTTGTTACAACTTGTGCGCCAGAGGAACCTAGAAGGAAAAGGTTTCTGGCAGGACTATTAAAACCTACTGGCATCTATCTATCCTCAGCTGAAGTCTGTGTTGCCTTGTCCGAATACTCTGGTGACACCAGCATTATCCTTGACAATAACGAAGGTAAGAATGTCTGTGTTTGATGTAGCAATTGGTGGAGAACCACCAGACCATTCAACACCGTTTGTCACAGAGTTTCCATCAACACTACATGCGTCACCGTAAGTAGCAGCAGTGTTAGCAGAAAGAATTAGGGTCACTGTCTTGGACTGTCCGTTAGCAAGTCCAGTGTTCGTGAACGCCCACTCGTTGATTGCCTGCGTTGCTGGTGTTCCACAAACTGTGTTGGCAGCAGAGAGGTTGATGGTAAGAATATTTGAGGATGGTGTTAGGGTTGTTGAGTAGTTATTGAATACCTTTTCAGTAACCACACCACCGAGAGTGATAGCACCATCAACACTCAGTCCAGTTAGAGTTCCAACAGATGTGAGTGAAGAATTGACAACCGTTGCTCCAAGTGTTGTTGAACTGAGTGCTAGCTGGTTACCAATAACAAACTTCTTACCGAACGAAAGTTCTAGGTTCTCTGTCATCACCCAATACTTGTCAGTTCTTGAGTGATCGTAGTAAATTCTCTTGTCTGTAGTTCCTTTGACGCGAATACCACCTTGATCCGCAGACAGATCAGATGCACCAGGAGATGTAAATGTCGCAGTACCGCTACCTGTTACAACGTTATCTAAGGTAGCAGTGTTACCTGTGATAGAAACGATGATAGTTCCTACTGGTACGCTGATACCACCAGTTACTGAATTGACTTCCATACCAGGAATCAATCCAGATGTAGGAGTAACACCAGTGATCGTTGCTGAGTTAGTTACAGTGACTGCCTGGAATGTAGCAGGAGCAACAGAAGCAAGTGTGATCTCTTTGTCATCAACTTCCACAACGTTTGAGTTGATTGTGGTAAGAGTTCCATTTACTGTCAGTGATCCTTGAATGAGAGTATCACCATCTACTGTCAGGTTGTTTGGAATAGTGACCTTGAATGTACTGTCACCTTTGATCCATGCTTCTGTTCCAGAACCGATAACAAGCTGTCTGCTTCCACCAGCATTATCTGGAGCATAGGTTGCGTTAGTTGAGTTCTCATCATCAGCAGGACCGATCAGAACATTACCAGTACCAGTGATACCATAACCAGCATAGTGACCGATACAGACGTTCGCCTCACCTGTACTCATGCTCTCCATCGCGTTGTTACCAATGGCGATGTTCTTATTACCAGAGAGATTGACTAGCAGAGCGTCACGTCCGATTGCAATATTGTTTGATCCAATACCATTTGCTCTCAATGCTCTGTTACCAACTGCAGTATTAGCAGCACCAATGTTGGTAGTGTAGAGGGTTTCGTAACCAACAGCAGTGTTCTGAGAACCAGAAGATGCAGAGTTGATTGCCCTTACACCCAGAGCTGTATTGGTATTGACTTCACCAATACCACGACCAACTCTCATGGGATTGGTAGCAGCACCTCTAATAATAATGTCACCCAAGCGAGCATCAAGACGAGCATTACAAATGAAGTTATCAGAAATTGTAAGACCAACTGTAAGGTCTTCCTTGACAACTAGGTTCTGATTGATTGTGAATGTACCACCAGCAGCACCCATATCAATCGCTGCTGCAGCACCAAATGCTGTAATAGAAGTAGCACCAGAATTGAGTAGGGTAAATCCAACAGAGGTTGTAGAGATACCAGTAAGAATTGTTGGGTTTGTCTGGAATACAAGGCGATCAAGACCAGTTGTATCGGAAATCAAACCACGTAGCTGAGTGGATGTTGTGGAAGAGAACGAAGCAAGAGTGTCAGATCTATATGCTACGTTACCACCACTCCTGAAGTTGATGTTGATATTGCCAGTGTTGTTATCTGATGTGAGTGTAAGGTCTCTATCAACATTCAGAGTTTTTGCTGATGCAATGTCAAGAACGCCAGATGCAGTTGCAACAATTGAAAGACCATTGATTGTTGTTGCTGTGGCAGCACCAAGAGTTGGGTTGGTTAGAGTTGGTGATGTGAGTGTCTTGTTTGTAAGAACTTGAGTTTCATTCTCTGTTACAAATCTGTTGGCAACAGAACCATCAAATGATCTCCAGTATCCACCAGCATTATACCATTGAAGTTGTCTGTAAGTTACAACATTCTCATTTGCATCGGTTGTAAGATTGACCTGAATGCCACCATCAGCACCAGTGATACTAACACCCTTTCTGAGTTCAATAATATTATCTTCTACCTTTAGAGTAGTAGTATTCAGAATGGTCTGGGTTCCTTCAACAACTAAGTCTCCACCAATAGTAACAGTAGAACCATTATCTGCGATAATACTATTTGCTAGTTGTAAGTTACCACTGTCCCACTTCATTAGCGTATTGCCAGTGAAGTTTGCATTATTCTTTAGTCTAAAATCCTCTGCGGATTTTACAATACCACCAGATGCTGTTGCAAGAGCACCAGTATCAGTATTGACAGAACTAATTGTGATCTCTTTTACTCCAGCATTATCTGCTGTTGTAATACTTGTAGCACCAGATGCCAATAATCTAAAGTCACCGAAAGCAAGTGTCTCTGAGTTTGCTGCTACCTTAGTAACACTGTTTGTATCAGTTGATGCAACAGTAACAGTATTACCAGCCTGAGAAACTGTTACATTTGTTCCACCAGTGATGGTAATATCACCAGACTGGAATGATCCAGCAGCACCACCCTTTACTCTAGTAACAGTATTAGTTGAGCTATATGTAATTGTAGGATCGCCATTTCCATCAACACCTTGCGCCACGGAAGTAGCACCACTCGCAAGGAAAGTAAAGTTTCCAGAAGCAAGAGTTTGTCCTGTAGTTGCTCTCAACTTCGTGATCGTATCAGTATCCTGACCCGTAATAGTAATAGTATTACCAACTTGCGAAACTGTCGTGAAGTTTCCTGCAGCAATAGTTACTGCTCCAGTAACTGGAGATCCACCAGTCCCTGATTGAAGTGTGGTAATTGTGTTGTTATCTACAACAGTTCCAGATAAAGTAATAGTATCTCCAGTTCTAGCAATAGCAAGAGAAAGAGCATTTGATCCAGCAGGGACAGATGCTGGAGATCCAACTGCAATAGCTACATCATCTGTTACATTAGTGCTGCTAGTTAGTCTAATAAGTTTTTGTGCTGATGTTAGTCCATCAACTGCGGAAACAGAATATGTTGTATTATCGTTTGGAGTTATTACTGATCCACCAAGAGCAATCAGAGCACCATTTATAGTAATGCCAGGATTTACAAGAGAACTGTTTGGAATATTAGTTATAGTATTTACAGATCCCGAAATATTGCAGGATTGAAAAGTCTTGTTAGTGAGTGTTTGTGTCAGATTTAAATAAACATCACCAGGAGAATCCCAAAAAACTGTGTTGCCATCGCTTGTTAAATATTTTCCTGTTCCAGTATCTCCACTGATAACAATACCGTTACCAGTCAATTCCAAATTGTCACCTGCTACAATTTCTTCAATCTTCTTTGAAATCGCATTAACAATAAGTGGAAAACGATCAGCCATTTATCTTACCAAAGATGGATACTAGTGCTCTGGTTTATTTATGCCCCTACGATTGATGATACATTCTAGGTCTAGGGAATGTCATGCCATTAGTTCTCTTACCAACTACCTCTCCAGTGTATCCAGTTGAACGTCTTGGATTCTCAATGTGCAAATACTTATTTGGACTTCCTTTCTGGCATGTAGGATCAGTGTATGATCCACCAGAATTATTGAATGCCATATTATTATAGATGCTATGAGTATTCAAATATCCAAGAGCATCTGCTTGCGTAAATCTTTCTTTGCCAGAAGCCAAGCAAGCAATCACTCCACATACCTGAGGAGATGCCATGCTAGTTCCATTGATAGGATAGAAATAATTACCAGCACCATAACCAACTTTAGTATCATTCAATCCCGTGTTGCCAAAGGCGGATAGGATGTTATCTCCAGGTGCAAAGACATCAATAGCAGGACCAAATTGCGTATAGGTTGATCTTCTGAAATCTCCTTGCTTACTAAGAGCACCAACATTAATAGCACCACTATCAGGAGTGTTAGGCCAACCTCCTCTGTTGTAATAGAAACTTCCAACACCAGAAACTGTTAGATAATTATTGTAGTTTGCATCTCCAACCTCTGCTATCAGTAAGTTGTCGTTTCCAGCAGCACCAATTACAACCACCCCATCATCAATTGCGTCTTGAACGTCAGCGGCAACTGCAGAATTCCATGATGGATACACATCTACTCCAAACCTAACTCCAAAATCTGCCTCAACTCCTGCTTGCGTCCATCCAGATGGACCAGGATTACCAGCACTATATGTCACACCCTGATAATATACAGATGTTAGATCAGTAAATACAAGATTATCATTTGGCATTCCAATAATTCCACCATAACTATGATTGGTAATAGTAGGATTTCTCTTTCCAGTCTCTGGATTGATTGGTTTATTAAGATGGAATGCTCTGAGGTAATCAAAGATAAGTAGAGCACCAACTTGTTGTCCCGAAGGCCAAGCACCTGTCACTGCTAGATTATAGATGTTTGCTTCTCTCGCCCACCCATAATGCTTACCAGCAACAGTTCCAGTTACATGAATACCATGATAAGATGCCGAGGCAGCATTAGTTCCATATGTAATTGCTCCAGTTGGTTCTGTTTGTGCGTCGTCATCAATACCATTCACAATAGTATTCAGTTCATTGAACCATTGGTACTGAACGAACCTTGTCTGATTAGTTGTTGGGCTATACCATTCCTGACTATCATATGATACAGGATCATCCACAATAACCACATCAACGTGTCTTCCACTGTTGAATACTTCTACACTCTCAGTGACTTGTTCGTATGTCCACCCAGAACCGATTGGTCCGAAAAGATTCTTTCCTCTTTGAGCTGCGCTTCCAGCAACATGTAAGTGTCCCCACTGAAAATCATTTGGACTTACAGTTGCTGGTGCTACTGTGTCATCTTTCCAAAAGTTACCAGCCTTCACATAAGGTTCATTGTTGATTACTTGAGGTCTGATTTTAAAACTATCAACTGCTTCTACACCCCAGACTCTAGGATCTTGGCGAAGTTGTTCTGCCTGTTCCTCAGTCATCATGTAGTGAGTGTTCCTACTAAGAGGACGCTTTAACACCAAAGGAAAATTGGTAAGTTGCATCTCATTGTAAAACTGCTCCAGGTCTTCTTTCCTGTAAAGCGTTACAACGTATTCCTTATCCATATCAACCCTCTAGTTTAACGTAGTGTAGAGTTACTGTAATACTAGCCGTGGCACCACTCTTATTTACAACCTTAGCATATGTTGTTCCCGTACCAGCAGAGTTAAATCCAATTGTTCCAGGAGAAATTAACTGAGTTGCATTACCAGAAGTAATGACTTCAGCAATAACACCAGAACCAGGAGTAGGATCAGTCGTTTCTGTTCTGCTGGAATCATTTGATCTACTGGTTGTATCTGTATAGAGTGTCACCCATGCGGCATGTGAAGTTTGAATCTTCAGCAGTGCATATGTAGCAGGAGTTGTGATAGAAATATCAACAGATCCATTGCTAACAACAGGAACTGTAGTAGTTTGTGCTGTAGTTCTTGATGGAAGTGCAGTTAGATATCCAGCAGAAGCATGATTGCCCCAACCGTATGCCGTATCCCAGTTGGTAATTTTTTGTGTGGTAACATTAGCAGCTGCGGATGCAGAAAATACAGGATCTGTCTCGGTATAAGATGTCAGATAGTTTGGAGTAAAATTAATCCAATCTCCAGAGAACGAATCATACTTAAGTAATTGTCCGTTAGCAACATTAGTAATATTAACATCCGTATGGTTATTAATAACTCCAACAGATGTTAGATAACCACTAAGGTTTGGAGGAGTAAATGTAAATACACCAGTATTACTATTGTATGCTAGAGATCCTCCTCCAGAAGCAGTAGCATTTGTTGCACTAAAAACTGTTCTATCTGTAGCAGTAGCACCACTACCAGCAGCAGTCCAACTTTCCCCATTCCAGGAATACGTTATACCTGCTGCAGTATAAGTAAAAGTTCCGTCAGTTGCCTGCCCTACTGTTGAGGGAAAATTGATTGCCATTTCTTAGTATGCTCCTTCCGTCTTATTTATTTTTACCAAGTTGTTAGTGCTGCTCTCTTCCAAGTATTGGTAGCAACACAGATATAAACATATCCACTATCATATCTAATCTCGCCAGCAGTTCCAGTTGAAGATGCGGTAGCGGGAGCAGCAGATGTAGCAATTTTATCTTGCTGAAGTGGTGGTGAAGCATCAACCCACTGCGAGCTGTCAGTATCATTGTAGTAGATCTTGAGGCGTCCCTTATCAGATTCCCACCAGAGATCACCAACACTAGGAGATCCAGGAGCAGTGTCAGAAATAGTTGCTTTTGCTACAGAAGAAAATGAAGATCCATTCTTGAGAAGATTTCCAGTGAAGTTTAGATCCCCAGTAACAGTTACACCAGTGTTAGTTGTCGTTAGTTTTTCTGCTGTTTGATATAAAAGAACACCCTCTCCAGTAGATTTTGCCCAAACACAAAGATGACTATTAGAATACAGTGCAACTCCACTACGTCCTTCAATATTAATCCCACCACCAGATCCAGTTCCACCAATATTTCTGATATATGCTTCTTTACTACCGCCAAATATCTTAAGAGTTTCTGTTCCAGTACCATTAATAAAGATGTCTAGTTCTGGACTTTCACCTGTAGTAAATTTAAATTTATTAGCATCAGCAGAATCTGTTATGCGAAGATCTTTTACAAGTTGTGTACCAGAACCCTCTGTAATAAGTCTTCTATTACTTGCAGAATTAGTATCTTCTGCGTGTCTAATCAAACTATATGAATTAGTGCCAACAAAGAATGAAGTAGATCCGTTAGTAAGATTGATTTCGCTAGACTGAATATCAATAGGACACTGATTGGTAATTTGATTTCTATTTTGCTGAGAATAATGCCACAAGTAAAAATCATCACTAGCACCGAGCTTCAAATATCCAGAACCTGTTGTTAAATTACCAACAGCATCTCCAAGATCAACTCTACCAACAGAAATAGCACTAGTTGTAGTAGCACCTCTAGCAGTTACAGTAGCAAGAGTATCGGATTCTGCTGTTAAGTAACCCCCATTAGCATGGTTACCCCAACTATATGCAGTATCCCACTGATTAATTTTAGATAGAGTTACATTAGCAGCAGGAGAGGCAGCAAATACAGGATCAGTCTCAGTAAATGACGTTAGATACCCAGAGAGATTGGGTGGTGTGAAGGTAAAGACACCGTTTGTATTGTTGTATGACAGTGCTGCTGTTCCAGCTGGTGCTGTAGTAACAGAAAGATCAACAAATTGAATTCCCTGAGCGCCACCAACCAAATCATTTGCTGGTTCCCAAGCACTGTTAGTAGCATTCCACTTGAGAACTTGCTGGTCCGAAAGACCACCAGAAATATCAACGTTACCAAGATCTTCCATGTCAAGACCAGTAACATAACCAGCAGAAGCATGGTTACCCCATCCGTATGCCGTATCCCAGTTAGTAATATCAGATAAAAGAATATCACTAGCTGGTGATGCAGAGAATACTGGATCAATTTCTGTGAATGATGTTAGATACGCAGAAAGATCTGGTTGAGTAAATGTAAATTGTCCGTTACCAGAACTGTATGAAAGGTTTCCAGAACCTGATGGTGACGGATTAATAACAACACTTGGTTGTGCTGGGATAGTAGGTTTATTTAAGATCTCGGCAACTGATCCAACAGCATTCCAGTCTGCTCTGACTTGTGCTGCTGGAATTGTTGGTCTGTTTGTTAGAGAATTATAGTTACCATCAAACGGTGTCGTCCATTCAACTGTAGAACCAGTTGATGACAGAACTTGTCCGTTAGTGCCAGAGTCTCCTGCTGCTTGAAGCGGTTTTCCAGCTGGAATATTCAGACCTTCCTTTATCTCAATAGGAGAATCATCTGAATAATTAGCGATCTGATTCGCAAGAATTTTTGACATACTTCCAGTCCTGAAGACAGTTTCCCGAGCTAGAAGTATTTATAAAAAGCGGACAACGGGGATCGAACCCGTGATTTCAACTTGGAAGGATGACGTGTTACCGCTACACCATGTCCGCAGGGCGGGAGGGGGTCAATCCTCCCATGCTAGGCTCGCCACCTATTTTAGTTCAGATGCAAAATAGGAAATCAACCACACGGAAGGGGATTTACCACCAATATATTTTTGACTGGAACATATAAACCAGGCGGGAGAGAGTCCCATCCGCACCACCAGTTCTTTAGAGAAACTGGAAACTCCAGGGGTCATAAGACCATCCCGACCAGGGCGCTTTTATCGCCATCCCGAGGCGTGGGTCATTGACTCCACCAGGGCACTGTTTTCAATCAAGTCCGAGATCAACTTTATCCGTTGGGAATCTAATCACGTCTGGACTATTTAGATAGTCCGATGAAAGGTTGAAATTGTACTCGGAATACTTTTTCGCCCAATCAATTGTGTTATCAGTGTTGCGAATAAGATTAGACATTTTCTTTTTCAGACCACTTGTTTGTTTCAGAAGGTCAAACAATTCAGAAAGCCAGTGATCATCACCCTCAGCAAGAGCATTGATCAGTGCTTGACGGACTGCCTCTTCAGCAGTTTCTAGATGTGATTGTACGCTCATAGTAACCTCAGTCAAATTTACGATAAGCACCTACCTCGGGGTCTGGATCTAACCATTTGGTATATTCAGGATCCTCAAGGCAAGTGTCAAGTTGCATTTGGTTATCAAGGTAGTACATATCTTGATAACGCTTGGTCCATTCGTTGAACTTTTGAATGCGATAGTCAGGTTTCCCGTTGATCTCCAGCGTACCGCACTGAACGTAGCGGTACGGGGAGCGTTCAAGGATGACTGTGGGTTTGATCATGTACCAAGGAGTGTGAGACCCCCATATCCTAGCAGACAAACGATCAAAGCGCCAAGCACCTTGTAATATGTCTTGATAGGAGTGCCGAAGTATTGCTGACCGATCAGCAGGCACTTGTGCATGGGGGAGAGGATGTAACCACTATACTCCACACACATAAACCATGTCAAGTATTGGGGACCAAATGCTTTGGCGAGCAGAGCAACGATACCAGCATACTTACCAGAGGAACCCATGGCAAAGGCAGCCAGGAAACCAACAACAGAAACTGTAAAGAGAGCAGCAGGACCAGCAGCAGAAGTGATCTTGAGATACTCCATCACAGGACCCTTGATTTCACTAAAGACAGCAGCAAGAGCAAGAACTAATGCAGCAAATCCAGTGAATTTCCAGTTGATATAACGACCCCACTTCCAGTCATTACAGATGAATGAGTAGTAAGCAGCAAGTCCAAGGAACCAAACTGAGAACAGATAGGGCATATCAGGATCACCATAATTCACAAGGAATACCATGGTGGCAGCAATAGGACCCCAACCTTTTACAAGTTTGTTCCAACTAAACTGACCCACTCGGTTGTCATCTACGATCTCAACGTCAGTTTCCTTGACGTATTTGAAGATAAACACACCAGCAAATGCTAGTGTAATTAGCAGCGGAACAATAGCATAACCCATGAACTGAGTATAAGAAAGACCCAGAGCTGCCATCGGAAGAACAACTGTCTTCTCAAGTGGCGACCACCAGTAATAGTGGTGGGTTGAAAGATAATCTACGATGCCAAACTTGGATCGTGATTGTGCCTTGTCTGATGAGATGGAATCCAGAAGGGGAGCTGACATAACAACTCGCCCTTCAATA